>OAWP01000296.1_pt1 | contig 47562 bp, 61 predicted proteins | sample 1517081 | NCBI WGS metagenome assembly OAWP01 (sample SAMEA2580167, study PRJEB22360) | human gut metagenome | biome: human gut; feature: human-associated habitat; material: faeces | place: Denmark | collected 2008/2010 | reverse complement strand
GACCTTGAGGAAGCAGATGAAGATGAAAGAGAAAATAGAGCAGATGCTTACATGGGAATATAAAAAAGGCCCTATAAAATAGGACCAATGGAAATTGATATTAAATTAATTATACCATAGATAAAGAGGGAGAGTAAATGAAAATATGGGATTGTTTTTTCTCTGAAGAACCGACCTTTGAAAATAGATTAATGTATGCTATGTTATTAAGCCCTTATGATTGCAACTGTGATAGTAAATGGGGATATTTAGATGGTTGTGGTCATTGCTTAGAAAGTCATAAACCGATAGAAGAACTGGAAGAGTATATAAAACAGTACTCAAAAGAAAACAGTCCTTTATCAGAATATGATAAAGCATATGTACAAGCTTTTAAGGACTTCATAAAGCAAGAAAGGGGGAACGAAAAGTGGGAAAAGAGTCAGGTTTAAAGGATTATGTAGAAGTAAATGTTAGGATTATGAAATTTTATGAAAAGTATCCAGAAGGTAGAATACTAACAGAAATAGTTAAATGGGAAAATGAAGTAATAGTTATGAAAGCAACAGCTTACAGAGATAATTCAGAAGTTCCGGCTTCTACTGGATATGCTTACGAAAAAGAAGGATCTTCATTTATAAATAAAACATCAGCTTTAGAAAACTGTGAAACAAGTGCCGTTGGAAGAGCATTAGCAATATTAGGATTTGAAATTAAAAAGAGCGTGGCAAGTAAGGAAGAGGTAGCAAATGCACAATTGCAACAAGCATCAATTAAACAGTCAAGTGATGGTTTTGGAACAGTCGTATTTGAGTCTAAAGGACCACAGAAACAAAGTAACGATTATAGAATAACTGAAAAACAGCTTAAGAGACTTTATACATTAGGCAATAATGTCGGAATATCAAGTGAGAAGATAAAGTCTCAAGTTTTAAAAGAATTTGGAGTAGAACCAAAAGAACTAAAAAAATCACAATATGACGGAGTGTGTAAAAGATTAGAAGCTAAAGTTAAAAAGTAGAGGTGATATAAATTGGCTGACAACAAAAAATATTATTATCTAAGGTTAGTAGATAATTTTTATGATAGAGATGAAATGATAATGCTTGAAAGTATGCCAGATGGATATATGTATTCTAATATACTTTTAAAACTTTATCTTAGAAGTTTAAAAAATGAAGGGAAGTTATTATTCAATGATAGGATTCCATATAATTCCACGATGTTAGCAAATATTACCAGATTTCCGGTGGGTGTTATTGAGAAAGCATTAAAAATTTTCCTGGAATTAGGATTAATAGAAATACTTGATAATGGAGCAATATATATGTTAGATATTCAAGATTTTATTGGAAAATCAACGACTGAAGCTGACAGAAAAAGAAATTATAGGAAAAGAATTGAAGATGAAAAACTAAGATTGGGACAAATGTCCGGACAATGTCCAGACAAAACTACACCAGAGACAGAGATAGAGCAAGAGATAGAGCAAGAGATAGATTTAGAGATAAAGACAGAACTAAAGACAGAATTAGAGCAACAACAAAAGATAAATATAGAAGATGTTGCTGGTAAAGTTAGATTATATATGCCTTATTTAAATGAAAAAGATATAAATACTATTACAAATGAATTTTTAAAAACTAATAAAGATATGTATTATTTATCAGAAAAATTAATTATAACAACGGACTCTAAAAATATAGAAAATAAAGTAGGTTACCTTATAAAAGCAATGAAGGAAGATTATAAATTTAGATTAATAACATCTCCAGAGAATTTAGTTATTGTATGGGAACAAGAAATGAGAGAAAAACCAAATAACCCTATCATTGCTGATAAGGTTAAATACTTTAGATATTTGAGCTCAAAAAAAGAAAATTAAATTATATGAATATTATATGCAATTGCTTTTAATATATTCCAGGGGAATTCCCCTGGTCCGTAGGGGGGAGTAATTATGATTATTGATAAAAATGTTGAATTGTTTAGAAAAGCTCAAAATGGTGATAGAATGGCAATAACAAACATCGTTGAAAATAACATGGGACTTGTTATTGCGCAAGCAAAAAAATATAAAGGTAAAGCAATAAGCTTTGACGATGCGATGCAAGTTGGAAGTCTAGGATTATTATATTCAATACAAAATTATGACCCAACATTAAATGTGAAATTTTCAACTTATGCAACGACAAACATAGTGGGTAAGATACTGAAAGAATTTAGAGACAATAGAGATGATGTACCTTTCAGGATACCACGAAGAAATTACGACCAATACAAACAAATCAAGCAAATTAGAAAAAAATTTGAAAGCCTACAAAGAGAGCCTACATTAAAAGAATTATCAGAAATTATGGGAGTAACAATACAAGAAATTACAAAGACGCTACACCTTATGGAGGGCAAAATTCCTATGGATAGTCCGATAAAATTATGCCCAAATGAAAGAAAAATTACCTATTCAGAAACGATAAGAGATATAAGCATATCAGAGGACAAAATAATTTCCGAAATAGATCTATTAAACGCTATGAAAAAACTTTCAAAATTGGAAAAAACAGTAATAGAGATGAAATTTTTCGAAGGAAAAACACAATCAGAAATAGCAGTACTACTAAATGACTATCAATCACATATATCAAGAGTAGAAATATCAGCATTAAAAAACCTAAGAAGAATACTTGAAGGTGAAAATAAAAAAGATAATTCAATACATCGAAATAAGAATAGATTTATAGATGTAGCCACAATAGATTTAAATTGCCTTACAGCACGTCAAAGAAGTGTAATTGAACTAGTATTCATTGAAGGACTAACACAGGCTGAAACGGCGAGAAGATTAGGCATACATAGGGCAAATGTATGCCTAACAATAAAACAAGTCATTAGCAAGTTGGAAAAGTTAGAGAAAAAGAAAATTAGTTAAGGGGATGAAAACTAATGAAAAAGGTACTAGGAGGTAAAGAAAAAAGCTGCATAAACTGTGGAGGCACAATGATACATCTTAAAGTAAAAGGACTAGGCGTAGTAAGCCAGTGTCGAGAATGCGGTAATTTAGTAAATGGAAGAATAAAAGATGAAGTTAGAGTATGGAGTTATGATCCAATAATAGAAGAGGTGAAGTAATGAAATTAACAGGATTACAAATAAGAAATATGCAAATGCTGCAGGACCTAGAAAAAATGATAAAAGAACTTGAGATAAAAAGGATAGAGCATGATTTATTAAATAAAAACAAATATGCTGAACTATATAAGGTTTATCATAGATTGTTGGGGGGGATTAGATGATATATGAAAGAGTATATACAGAAAATTATTTAAAAGAAGAATATCGTTTATCAAATTATTATTTCTTTACTTCTAATATAGAGGGTATTGAAACTTAAAGGTGGTTACAGATAAATGATTAATAATAAATAATATATACTTTCTTGAAATATTAGAGCGGTTAAAATAGAGGTGATTGAATGATTGAAGATGGAAGATATAGATTGTATCAAGGAGATTGTTTAGAAGTAATGGATGGGCTAATTAGCTTAGGAGTTAAATTTAATGCTATTATAACTGACCCTCCTTATGGAATAACTACCTATAAATGGGACAATATAATTCCATTAGATGAGATGTGGCTAAGATTAAACAAATTAATAAAACCTAATGGAGCAATTGCATTATTTGGAAGCGAACCATTTAGCAGTGCTTTAAGAATGAGTAATATTAAAAATTATAAATATGATTGGTATTGGAATAAAAATAATAGTGGAAATATTTTATGCGTCAAATATATGCCATTAAAGGTGATAGAAAATATATGTATATTCAGCAATGGTAAATGTGAATATATTCCTCAAATGGTAGAACGCACAGAAAAAGAAGAAAAAGAGTTTATTAGTAAAAGAGGAAAGAATTATACAATTAAAAAAAGTGATATGTTTTCAGGAATTAAAAGTGGTGCTTTTATTCAAACATCAAGCACTAAATATAAATATCCAATCAATTTGCTAGACTTTAATGCTAGAGCTAACGAATGCAACAATAGAGTACGAGTACATCCTACTCAAAAACCTGTAAAACTACTTGAATATTTAATAAAAACATATACAAACGAAAATGATTTAGTATTAGACTTTACGATGGGTTCTGGGTCAACTGGAGTTGCTTGTTTAAATACGAATCGCAGGTTTGTAGGCATTGAATTAGACGAAAAGTATTTTAATATAGCTAAAAATAGAATCGAAAACATTTCATAATAATCTATTTACACCCACCTTGAAATTTGTTGCAATCAAGGAAAATTTTAAACAAAGAGGTGGGAGAATGTTAAATTTACCAGAATTTAAAGTAATTAAAAAAAGCGCTAATAAAACTTAAAGGTGAAAAATTAAAATGGGAATATATGGAGTGATAATATGAAAGGTGAAGATTTAGAACAAGCTACTGTAATTCAATGGTGCAATTTGCAATCTTGTAAATATGAAGAATTAAAGTGGATATTTCATTGTCCTAACGAAAGTAAAAGATCACCTAAATATGGAGCTAAATTAAAAAAATTAGGAATGAGGGCTGGAGTGCCGGACATCTTACTCCTAGCACCTAAAGGTAAATATTTAGGACTAGCAATAGAGATGAAATATGGAAAGAATAAATGTACCATAGAACAAGCTAAATGGCTAGATTGGTTATATAAGCAGGGATATATGTGTAAGGTTTGCTGGAGTGCAGATGATGCAATAGCAGTAATAAAAGAATATTTGGGGATAAAATAACAACTAAATAGGGGATTATGCAATACCAGTGTAGTTCCCTATTCTTATTTACTAATGATAGTCAAATGAAAATATGAATTGAAATAGGTGAGGTTAGTGTTAAAAAGTGAATTGAAATTATTGCAGAATTATCCCTTAGATCTTAAAGTAGAAAAAACTAAATTAAGAATAAGAGAATGGGTAGATTACTATGGAGAAGATGGAGTATATATAAGTTTCAGTGGAGGAAAAGACAGTACAGTATTGTTACATATAGTAAGAAGTATTTACCCAAATATAGAAGCAGTGTTCAGTAATACTGGGTTAGAGTTCCCAGAGATAGTACAATTTGTAAAAACATTTGATAATGTAACTATAATAAAGCCAAATATAACATTTAAAAAAGTTATTAAAGAAAAAGGATATCCAATAGTGAGTAAAGCTGTATCTAATACAGTAAGATTAGCTAGAAAAAATATAGCTGATGGAAAAGATACATTAAGAGTTAGACAAATAAGGGGATTAGAAGAAGGATCTAAGTTTAATAAAAAGAAATGGGAATTTCTATTAGATGCTCCTTTTAAAATTTCAGATGAATGTTGTAATGAACTAAAGAAAAAACCAATGAAAGAGTATGAAAAGAGAGCTGGAAAAGTACCTTTCATAGCAACTATGGCAGATGAAGGACAACAAAGAGAAGCTGCATATCTTAAAACTGGATGCAATGCTTTTAATACAGGCAGAAGTCAACCAATGGGATTTTGGACAGAACAAGATGTGCTTCAATATATAGTTAAAAATGATTTGAAAATATGTTCAGTATATGGAGACATAGTAGAAGAAAGCGACATGCTAGGCAATAAATACTATAGAACAACAGGAGAAAAAAGAACAGGATGTATATATTGTATGTTTGGATGTCATCTGGAAAAAGAACCTAATAGATTTCAAAGATTAAAATATACGCATCCAAAACAGTATAAATATTGTATGGACAAGCTGGGATTAAAAGAAGTGCTTGATTATATAAATGTTAAATATGATTAGAGGTGATATTATGCTAGACGAGTTAAAAGAAATACTTAGCAGTTTATATTGCCAACTAGGATTGACAGAGGACGTTTTAAGACTGTCACAAGTAATAGATAAACTAATTAATCAAGAGATGAAATAAGGGGGATTTAAATATGTTATTAAATAGAAAATATATAAATGACCTTACAGAAGAATTAGAGAGAGCACAAGAAACAAATAAAGATTGTCTTAAAATAATAGAATTCTGGAGAGAAAGAAGCAACAAATTAAAGGAAGATATAGAAGTAAAAGAAGACACAATCGAAAATCTATTAGATGCAAATAAAAAGTTAAGCCTAGCAAATACTTACTTAGAAAAACAAAATATATCATTTGCAAAGGAAAATGCAAAGTTGGAAAGGGAATTAAACCAGTTAAAAACTAAACACAGTAGAGTCACTGGACAATTGGACAAGTTAAGAAATTACTGTAGACAGTTAACAGGCATAGATATATTAGGAACAGGGGAGGATGAATAATATGGAGGTTGCTAAAATAACTGTAACAGATATCGGAGGAACTTATAGAGATGTAGCAGATGCAGCAAGAACTACAATAGGATTGAAAGAAGGGAAAAAAGAAATATCAGAAAGTTATATGTACAAAATGTGGAAAAAGAAAGGTGTTGAAATAATGAAAATAAAATTAAAAGGTCCAATTGATAATTATTGTCAACGCTGTTTAGAAGTTAGAAATATGGAATTACCAAACTGTGAAAGAGAATGTGAATATTATAGAAGAGGGTTACAAGTTAATCCTATTATTTATGAGGAGGTAAAAAGAAATGAAAATAGATAAATTTAAACATGCTGATAATTGGCAAGACGTTAAGGACGCAACTATGAATACAATAGGAAAAAATACAGGAGCATACCCTGATAGTAAATGGAAAAGACAATTGATATTATCAGAGCATTCACCAATAAGAAAATTAAAATTTGAATGGCGTTGGTATGATTTGAAATCTTGGGTTTCTGTGCATTTTGTTAGACATAAATTTGGTATAGACCACTTTGTTAAAACTCAAAGAACTGACCGTACAGGAATTAACAGAGATGATTTACCACAAGGTAGTTTAGTAAACCATGAAGTTGAAGCAAATGCACAAGCACTTATCAATATATCTAGAAAAAGATTATGTAGCTGCGCGTCTCCTGAAACTAGGGAGGCGTGGCAAGCCGTTAAGGATGAGGTAGCTAAGACTGAACCGGAATTAGCAAGCTGCATGGTTAGAGAATGTATTTACAGAGGTTTCTGTCCTGAGATGTTTGGTTGTGGTTATGATAAGACTGAGGCTTTTAGAAAAGAGGTTAAAAAATATAGGGGGTTAGAATATGGCTTGTAGAAGAAAAACAAAAGGAGAACGTGAATTAATAGCAGATATAAACAAGAGATTTAAAGTATTCTGTAATGAAAGTTACGACCTAGATGGGGCAGGTTGTATGAATTGTGAATTAGATTTTGAAGATGAAGAAAGTTGCGAAATACAATATATAAAAATGTTACTAGGAAAGGATGAATAGATGAAAGCTTATTTATGTAATGATTGTAAATATAATAAAAATGGTTGGTGCTATGTTTATCAATGTAACGGGAAAGCAAGAATTGAAATATGTGAAAAATATAAAAATCACTTAAAAGAAAAAGATAAAATAGAATATGCAGGTTATAGACAAGCACCAGAATATGATAAAAACTTATGCTCTACAATATCAATGGAAGAATGTGCAGAATTAATACAAGCAATATCAAAAGCTAAAAGAGGAAAATTAGACAAAGATAATCTAGCGGAGGAAATAGCAGATGTAATAATTTGCATGGATTGGGTTATGGATATATATGAAATATCAAAAAAAGAAGTTGAAAAATGGCTAGATTATAAAAAAAATAGAATAGTTACCAGATTAAATAAAGGGGAGTTTAAGTAATAAGGATTTAATTATTAAGGGGGATAATATTATGACTAAGGATGATTTAAAAGAGTATACAAGTATAAAAAGAGAGTTAAAACAAATACAATTTAAATTGAAAGAATTAGAAGAAAGAAAAACATCTATAAAATCAATGGTCATATCAGATATGAATGTACAAACAAGTCATAATAATAACTCAATAGAAGATTTACTAATAAAAATTGAAGAGTGTATAGAAGAATACAATAAAAAAGAGATAGAACTATACAACAAACAATTAGAAATAGAAAAATGTATAAATAGCTTAGAACCAACAGAGAGAATAATAGCAAGATCAAGATATATAGAAGGTAAGACATTTGAACAAATATCAGTAGACTTAAATTATTCTTGGAGACATACGATAAGAATTCATGGAAAAATATTACAAAAAATATAAATCGTGTCATGGAATGTCATATAGTAAACATGTTACTCTATAAATATAGAAAAAGCAGATTTTTCTTAGCTATGTAAATTAATTTTCAATAATTTTTCCTGTTCTGATTTGTCCACTATTATGTGGAAGAGAAATGAGAACTTAAATTCCAACATTTAAGTTTCTGGAGGGATAAGAGTAGAGGTACTCTTCCCTCAATATGTTGCTATGGGATTTATATACAAGTGGAGTATTAAATTGTCGACTATATATGAAACAAGTATATACTCGTGTTCAACTCATGAGGGCGACTAATATATATATTAAAACATAGTAGTAGAAGTGAGAGGACCACTTTAAAACCTCCGGAGTAAACCGTGATAAAATCAAAATATTCATATATATTGTGTGTTAAAAAATCTATATAATATATCTATATCTTTAATTATTTATATTCTATTTTAATGCGCCCATTGATTTGGGTGCAATATGAAGGTATGAGTATTATCCAGTGCAACTCTGGAAACCTTCTAATGATTGTTTTTTATTCATTACTCCCACAAAGAACACTAATAATTTAGTGTTCTTTTTTATTTTGTTAAAAGGTGTGATTGGTATGAAATGGATTGATGCAGGAACTATAGCAGATAGAGATGAAGTTCCAAAGAAATTATGGAAGTATGAAAATATTATGAAACAAATACCAAAGCATAATAAGAAAGCAGGAAGTAGAAAGATATTTCAACGCAAGGAATATAGCATATACAAAGCTAGTGATGGATATATTGTACATAATACTAATAAGCCATTTGAGAAAGGCCATACTCATGTACATTCATTTAATAAGGCTAAGAGTATAGTGGACTTATGTATTAGAAAGAAACTTCCGAATACGCCAAGAGCATGGGAGATAGAAAGTTTAATAAGAATTACAAATAATAATACATATTATAATAAACTAAGGGATATGTTGGAAGGATTGAAATAGAATGAATACGATTGAATTAGTCCAATGGATTAATAAATTGATAGACACGGATAGATTATGGAAGTTCTATAAGTCTATAGAGTTTAGACATATTAAAGAAGAAGTACTAAGAGAACAACATTATGAATGTCAAGAGTGCAAGAAGAAAGGAAAGATCACTAAAGCTAATACTGTTCATCATGTCCAGTTTGTAAGGAAACATCCAGAGCTTGCACTATCAAAATATTATACATATAAAGGAAAACAATATAAAAATCTTATTGCAGTTTGTCCAGCTTGTCACAACAAATTACACCCAGAGAAGATAGAAAATAATAATAGAAATAAAAATAAATTTAAAAATGAAGAGCGATGGTGAAAATTTTTACCCCCCACTCCCCCCTAACCATTTTTAAAAAAGGGAGGCGTTTCAACGGGGGAGGGTAGAAGACAAAACGAAAATTTATAAAACTCACATGAGGGTGGGTGTGCTGATATTACTATAAGGAGGTGGTGAAATGGCAGATAGAAAAGCTGTACAAGAATTAAAAAGCAGTGAAAAATATAATAAAATTAGACAAGATTTATTAGACCAGTTAGATAGAAATGGCACGTATGGAGAACAGTTTAGAGATTTAGTAGAAGATTATATGGCATTTTGGATAACAAAATCACTCCTTATAGAAGATATAAATAAAAGAGGAGTAAATGTAAAATACAATAATGGCGGAGGGCAATCTGGTTATAAAAGAAATGACAGTGTAGGAGAATTAAATAAGACAAATGCTCAAATGCTTAAACTTTTAAATGAACTAGGAATTAAAGCTACTGTAGCAGACAGTGGTGATGACGATGAATTATAATAAATATATCAAAGAATACTTAGATATTATTGATAATGAAGTATTTCCAATGTGTAAAGAACAAAAATTATTATCCAAGTTCATAAAAAATATATTTGATAATGAAAAGTTAATAATAGATGAAGAAAAAGTAGAAAAATATTTTTCTTATCAGAAATACTTTCCTTTTAATTTATTCCCATGGGAGAAATTTTTATTTGTTTTACATAACTGTGTATTTAAAGAAAATGGATTACCTAGATTTGCTGACTTGTTTATTTTAGTTGGAAGAGGCTCTGGTAAAAATGCTTATTTAGCTTATGAGGACTTTTGTTTAATTACTCCTACTCATGGAATAAAAAATTACGATATAGATATATCAGCTAACTCAGAAGACCAAGCTAAAACAACATTTAATGATATATATAATATATTAGAAGATCCTAAATATACAAAAAAAATGAAAAGGAATTTCTATTGGAATAAGGAAGAAATTATAAATCTTAAGACTAAAAGTAAAATAAAGTTTAGAACTAATAATCCAAAAGGGAAAGATGGTTTGCGTTCAGGTAAAGTTGACTTTGATGAAATACATGCTTATCAAAACTGGGCAAATATAAATGTATTTACTACAGGTTTAGGTAAAAAAGATAATCCAAGAAGAACTTACATAACAACAAATGGAGATGTAAGGGATGGTCCACTGGATAATTTATTAGAAAAAGCAATAATGATATTAAAGGGAGAAGTCGAGGATAATGGCTTTCTCCCTTTTATTTGTAAGCTGGATGAAGAAAAAGAAGTTGATAATCCAGATAACTGGGCAAAAGCAAACCCTTCTTTACCTTATAGACCTTCATTAATGGAACAGATGAAAAAAGAATATGCAGATTATAAGATTAATCCTTATGTAAATAATGCTTTTCTGACCAAGAGGATGAATATTCCAAAAGGTTCAAAAGATATTGAAGTAACTTCATGGGAAAATATATTATCGACAAATAAAGATATACCAAACCTTGAGGGAGCAAGCTGCACTATTGGAATTGACTATACAAAGGTAAATGACATGATGAGTGTAGGGTTACTTTTTTTAAAAGGCGGCATATATTATTGGGTTAGTCATAGCTGGTTTTGTACTAATTCTAGAGATAAGGACAGAATAAAAGCACCTTTAGAAGAATGGTCAGAGCAAGGATTATTAACTATAGTTGATGACATAGAAATTAATCCAGATATGGCCACAGAATGGATACAAGAACAGCTAATAAAATATAATTTTGTTAAATTAGGAGTAGATAATTTTAGGTTGGCTTTGTTAAGTAAATCTATGAAGAACATTGGGATAGATGCAACAAATAAAGAACAAGTAAAAATAATTAGACCTAGTGATATTATGAAAATTGTACCAGTAATAGATAGTTTATTTAATAATCACCAAATAGTGTGGGGAGATAACCCACTTATGAGGTGGTTTACTAATAATACTAAACTAACGGATAAGAATTTAGGTAACTATGTATACGATAAGATAGAGCCTAAATCAAGGAAAACAGATGGATTCATGGCATTTGTCCATGCTATGATTGCTGCTCAAGATGTATTGGAGGATGAAGATAATAATGAATTATTCTTTATGCCTCCTATTATATTCTAAAAGGAGGTGAGGAAATTGTGAGTATAAAAACATGGTTTATGGACTTTTTAGGGAATGTTAAAAATGAAAAGGGTGAAATAACCGAAAATATAATAGAGGAAAAGATACAAGAAATATATTATAAGGAGTTAGCTATACAAACAGCTATATCTCTTATAGCGAATGCAATAGCTAAGTGTGAAATAAAAGTATATGAAAATAATCAAGAAGTAAAAAATAAGCTTTATTATATTTTAAATGTGTCACCTAATGCAAATGAAAATAGCAGTCAACTTTGGCATAAAGCCATTGAAAAAATGATATATCAAAATGAATGTATATTAGTTGATGTAAATGATAATTTATATTGCGCTGATAGTTATACTCCGGAAGAATATCCAATACTAGGAAACTTATATAAGGGAGTTGTAATAGGAAATTTACAGCTAAATAAAACTTTTAAAAGTAGCGAAGTATTAAGATTGCAATTAAATAATTCTAATATAAAAAAATTAATCGATAATTTATATGAGCAGTATGGAGAACTACTTTCTTATGCAGCAAAAAGTTATAAAAAGAGTAATGGAGCAAAATATAAATTAGTTCTAGACCAAGTTAAAGCATCTGATGAAAACTTTCAGAAAACATATAGAGAGATAGTACAAAAACAACTTAAAGAATTTATGGAAAATGATAATGCTGTATATCCACAATACAAAGGGTATGATTTGCAGTACATGGATGGAACTAATACAAATAAGGATAGTTCTGATTTTAGGGCATTGAGAAAAGAAATGTTTGAAATAGTAGCTCAAGCACTTCAAATACCAGTTAGTCTTATGTTAGGAAACATTACAAATATGAATGAAATAGTAAAAGTATTTCTTACATTTTGTATAGATCCAATAGCAGATATGATTTCAGAAGAAACTACAAGGAAAACTTCAGGAGGATATGATAATTGGACGAAAGGAAATTATGTAAAAGTAGATACATCAACTATTAATCATATAGATATATTAGATGTTGCTGAAAAAGCAGACAAATTAATTGCATCTGGTACGTGCTGTATAGATGAAGTTAGAGAAATAATAGGATTTGATAGGCTTAACACTAAATTTAGTCAACAACACTTTATAACTAAAAACTATGATACAGTGGAAAACAGATTAATAGGTGATGGACAAAATAATAATGGAGGAGGTGAAGAAGATGAATAAAAAATATTTCCAACTAACTCAAAATAATAATGAAGTTGATATACAAATATATGGTGACATAACATCTTGGGAATGGCTTGAAAGTGATGTATCAAGCTATACACTATCTAAGCAAATAGAAGAGTTAGAGTGTGACCAAATAAATGTATACATAAATTCATATGGCGGAGAGGTGGCGGAAGGTTTAGCTATATATAACCAACTTAAAAGACATAAAGCAAAAGTGAAAACTGTATGCGATGGTTTTGCATGTAGTGCCGCCAGTGTAGTTTTCATGGCTGGAGATGAAAGAATAATGTCTACGGCATCACTACTTATGATACATAATGCATGGACGAGAGTAAAAGGAAACTCTAAAGAGTTAAGAAAACAAGCTGATGATTTAGATAAAATTACTCAAGCTAGTGTCAATGCTTATATGCAAGAAATAAATATAACAGAAGATGAATTAAAGCAAATGCTTGATGATGAAACTTGGATAACTCCACAGGAAGCTATAGAAAAAGGATTTATCACGGCTATAGTAAATGAAAAAGAGGCCGAAGAAGTTAGTCAGTCAGTTAAAAAATCATTAATGAAACTTATTTTAAATGCTAAAAAAGAAGATGATTTAAATACAGAAATTAATAATAGCGAAGAAAATAAGAGTAAAGAACCGGAAGAACATACTAAATGTTCTTTTTTTAATGAATTTAAAAATAAATTAAATAGAAAAGGAGGCCAACAATAATGGCAATATTAAATAAAGATATAAAATTTAAAGAAGAAATAACTAAGTTTTTAGAAGCAGAAGATAAAGATCAAGCAGTAATAATACTTAGTGATGCACTAGAAGAAAAAATGCAAAAAATAAAAGATGATGCATTAGAATATCAACAAACTCAAGACAAATCAGTTTTAGCAGATAGAGGTTATAGACAACTTACTACTGCTGAAGAAAAATGGTATAAAGGATTTATAGAAGCTGCTAAATCAAATAAACCTCAACAATCATTCGCAGATTTTATAGGCTCACCAGAAGGCATAATGCCAGAAACTATCATAACTGATATATATAAAGATTTATTAGAAGAACATCCACTATTGACTAAAATAAATTTTGTAAATGCTAAATATCTTACTAAATGGATATTAAATGATCATACAATAGATACTGCAGTTTGGGGACCATTAAACAGTAAAATAACAAAAGAACTTACTTCTGCATTTAAAGCAGTAGACATAACTCAAAATAAATTATCTGCATTTGTTTCAGTTCCTCAAGATATGTTAGATTTAGGACCTACATTTATAGATGCTTATGTAAGAACTATAATGAAAGATGCCATAGCATGTGGAATAGAAAAAGCAATAGTTAGTGGAAATGGTATAAATTCTCCTATAGGTTTAGATAGAGATATACATAAAGGAGTGTCATACTCTACTAGTACTGGATATCCTCAAAAAACTGCTATAAAAATAACAGATTTTTCACCTAAAACTTATGGTGATTTAATTTCAAAAATGGCTAAAACAGAAGAATATACAGATGATAAGAGTAAAAAACATGGCGGAAGAACTAGAAAATTTGGTTCAGTATTATTTATATGCAATCAAATAGATTACTTAACTAAAGTAATGCCAGCTACAACTTTACTTAATGTAAATGGAGTATATGTAAAAGATGTATTCCCATTCCCTACAGAAGTTGTAATATCAAATGAAATTGCAACAGGTAAAGCTATAGTATGCTTACCACAAGAGTACTTTATGGCTATGGGTGCAGCAAAAGATGGAGTAATAACTTATTCAGATGAATATCAGTTCCTAGAAGACAACAGAGTTTATAAAATAAAAACTTATGGAGAAGGTAAAGCATTTGATAATACATGTTCTTTATTGCTTGACATATCTGGATTAGAAGAAGCAGTAGTATACACAAAAGTAAAAGGAACTGTAGAAAGTACAGTTAAAGGAACTGTAACTACTAAAGCGGGACAATAGTAATAAGAAAGACTAGTCTATGACTAGTCTTTTCTTTTTTAGAAAGGAGAAAGTCATGGATAGTTTATTACAAGATTTGAAAGATAAATTAAACATTACCTGGGATGAAGAAGATACAGAAAGAAAACTTAATATGATAATAGAAGATGCTAAATTAGCATTAAATTATAAACTTGGGTATAGCATAGACTACTCTAAAGAGGGTATAGAACATAGCCTTTTTCTTAATTACTGTATGTATGCTTATAACAATTGTATCAATGAATTTGATGATAATTATTTCAATGAGATAATGCAAATAAGGCAAATGTATGAGGTTATAAATTATGAAGAGAGTAAGTAATTACAATGATGGATATATTCGAGTTTATAAGGAAATACCAGTTAAAACTAATTTTGGAGCAAAAGAGAATATTAAAACAAAGGATAATCTTGAATTTATTGTTAAGTTAGCATATGAAGAATGTAGTAAAAGGCAACAAGATTTAGATTTTGCGGAGTCAAATGATAGAACTTTAAATGTAAAAGTTAAAACTAGATTCTATAAAAATATAAATAATGAGTACAAAGTAACAATTGAAAATACACTGTATGACATCATCTATATAGATGAAGATAGAAAGAATAGAGAGTTGTATTTTTATTTGGAAGAGGTGACAGAAGTTGAGTAAATTAGATGGAATACTTGAACAAATACAATCTGTATTGGAACAAACATTTGAGTTACCGGTATGGTATGGAAGAACATTTACAAAAGGAAAAGATAAATGGAATTACTTTGTATTTAACAAAAAGGAATTTGATAGAAGTGGTAAAAGTAAACTAGATTACAACTATTATTATCAGGTCCATATAATTATGGAAAATTATATCCCAGAAGGTTTTGAACAAAAAGTAATAAAAGCAATACAAGATAATACAAGGTTAAAACTAACAGATCAGTCGATGCAGTTTAATTATATTACAAAAAATAATACAGATATGGTGGTTGAAATGCTGACTTTAGAATTCACAAGAGCATTTAAGGGATGTGATTTAGATGGCTAGAGCAGTATTTGGATTATCAGCCGAAGATGTTGAAAGATTACAACAGGCCATAATGAGTTATGGAGATGGGACAGAAAAGGTAATAAATAATTACTTAAAAAACGAAGCTAGCAACATATTTACTCAAGCCATAATAAATTATATTCCTGTATCAAATCGTGATAAGCAACATGCGAAAGATAGCTCACCATTGAAAGCTGAACAGAAAGAAAATTTATCATTATATATACATACAAAAACACAATACAATTATCTGTATTTTCCACAGGAAGCAGAAGGAGTACACTTCCAAGGCAAAGTTCCAAATGATTTTATGCAACATGGGGTAGATGCTCAATATGATAACGTAGTAAACAATTTATTAGAAAAACTACAAAATAATTTTAAATAAGGAGGATTGATAAGATGGCTATATATCAAACTAATTTCGCAGAATATGAAGTCAAAGAATCATCTGTAAAATTTAATGATGCAGCAGAAAGCTCATTTAATAAACTAGGATGCGTAGGTAAATTAGATGAAGAACTAGAATGTAAAGTAGTACAAAAAAAATGTGAAGGTATTGTTGCTAAAACAAGAACAATAGGAACTGGTAATGGTACATTAACTTTATCTTTACATATTAGATATGATCTTTATGTAAAAGCATTTGGAATGGAAAGTACAGACTTGAAAGATGGGGTAGTAGCTTATGGTAGAAATAGTAGACATAAAGAGTTTACTTATGTAGCTAAAGTATTAGATGAAGATGGGCTAGAAAAGATGATAGCTTATCCAAGATGCATAATGGCTTCTGCACCAAAAGGAAGTATTGAAAATGGAGTAGAAGAAATAGCAGAAATTGAAATAGAAATATCAATAATGCCAGATGACTTTGGTAATGGTAAGTATGAAATGGTAGTGACTAATGATGTTGATGAAACAGTAAAAAGTACATGGCTAACTGCATTCACACCGGCCTTAGTAAGAAAATCAAGTGTATAAGAAATCAAAGGTAGGTGATATATAATGAAATGTACTATGCTAGAACTAGAATTAATAGATGGATCTAAAATTGAACTAACTTTAAATTTTGCTCGACTATTAAAAGTAAAAAATAATAATAAAAAGTTATATGAAGAATATATGAAAGCTTTAGAAGGCGGTAAGGGTTTTGACCCTATCTTTGATAGCTTAAAGGTATTATATGTTGCTTACCTTTGTGCTAACTCAGACAAATTAGGTACAGATGAAGTAATGAGCGAGGGTAAATTCATTGAGATGGTACCTCCAGATATGGAGCTTATAAACACTGTAACAGCTGAATTGATACACCCTAAAAAAAAGTAGGGTTTAGACAACCATTCATTAAAGCTACAGGAAGAGTAAATAAATCAAGAACAAGAATCCCAAAGTTTATCCTTGAAGATTGGGAGGATTATTATACATATTTTGTATTAATTTTAGGAATGAGTGAAGAGATTTTCTTTAATGTAGATTACTCTTCACTTTTATCTATTTTAGAAGATAAAATAGCATACGATAATTACATTAACTATGTAAAAGAAAAAGAATATGAAAAACAAAGACAAAGAAGAAAATAAAAGGCAGGTGATAAAATGGCTAATAATAAGGAAGCAAAGATAACCTTTAAAGCAGAAACTGCCGAGTTTACAGCTGGAATTAAAGAGATGAATAGCAATATTGGTACATTGAATAAACAGTTGAATCTTAATGCTACTCAACTCAAAGCTAATGGTGATAGTGTTGAACTTTTGGAAAATAAACAAAAGCTACTACAAGATAAACTACAAGCCAGCGCTCAAAAAATAGATTATACAAGAGAATGTCTAGAAAAAGCTAAACAAATTTATGGTGAAAATAGTGAAGAAGTAAAAAAGTGGACAGATAAGCTGATAACTGCTGAAACTCAAAATGCTAAGATACAAAACACATTATCTCAAACAAGTTCAAAACTACAAGAATTAGAAAATTCTACAAAACAATCTGAAAGTGCATTAGGTAAATTAGAGTCTACTATTAGTAAACAAGAAAATGAATTAGGACAGTTAAAACGAGAATATCAAAATGTATGTCTTGAACAAGGTCAAGGTTCTCAGGAGGCTAAAAATCTAGAAAGTAAGATACAATCACTATCAGCAGAACTTAAACAAAATAAAGATGTACTAAAAGAAGTAGAAGATGCATCCGAAGAGTTGGCTAATAATTATGAAGAACTAGGAGATAGTGCAGATAATGTCACAGATATAATGAAAGGCAATTTAGCTAGTGATATAGTAAAAGATAAATTAGATGCACTTAATGATACAACTAAAGAGGTTGCAAGCGGATTGATTGAGTTTGGCGTGGATAGTGACAAGGCGCTAAATACTTTAATTACTCAAACTGGAGCCACAAAGGATGAGTTCGAATCTCTTGAAAATGTAATGCATGAAATTTATGCTGATAATTTTGGAGAGGATATGAACGATATAGCTGAAACCATGGCTATAGTTAAGCAACAAACTGGAGAAACTGGCGAAGAACTTAAGAAAACTGCTGAGAATGCATTTGTACTACGTGATACTTTTGATATGGATGTTGCTGAATCAGTACGTAGTGCCAACATGCTTATGCAACAATTTGGTTATACATCCGATGAAGCATATAATCTAATTATTCAAGGTGCACAAAATGGCTTAAACAAAAATGATGATTTATTAGATACTATAAACGAATATTCAGTACATTTTAAGCAAATAGGTTTAGATGGCGAAGATATGTTCAATATGCTTCAAAATGGTGCAGAATCAGGAACCTTTTCAGTGGATAAATTAGGAGATGCAGTAAAAGAATTTGGCATACGTGTTAAAGATGGTACAGCAGATGATGCATTTAAGAAGTTAGGACTTAATGTTGATGAAACTACTGCTAAGTTTGGGAAAGGTGGAAAAGAAGCAAAACAAGCATTATCACAAGTTACAAGTGCTTTATTTGGAATAAAAGATCCTATAGAACAGAATACATTAGGAGTGCAATTGTTTGGTACTATGTGGGAAGATTTAGGGGCAGATGGAGTCAAGGCATTAATGGATATATCAGGTGAAGCTGATAAGTCAAAGGATTCACTAGGGCAACTAAATGAGATCAAATATAATGATTTAGGAAGTGCTATAGAAGGTATAAAAAGAACTTTTCAAGAAAGTTTAAAACCGGCCATAGATGTAGTTTTAGATGCGCTTAATGGTTTAGCTAACTGGTTTAACAGTCTACCATCTGGCATACAATCAACCATAGCAACTATAGCAGCAGTAGCAGCTATATTATTATTAGTTGGTTCTACAATTGGGACTTTAATGTTAACGTTACAACCATTGATAGGACTTTTTACTGGATTAGGTGCAGTTATAGCTGGTATATCAACTCCAGTACTTATCGTAGTGGCAGTTATAGCCTCATTAATAGCAATAGGTATAACGTTGTATAAAAACTGGGATACAATTAAAGCGAAATGTTCTGAGGTATGGAATAGTATTAAAGATACTATATCAAACGTATGGAATTCAATTAAATCCATTACAAGCACTGTATGGAACGGAATTAAGACTGTAATTTCTACAGTATGGGATTTAATAAAAACATCTATAACTAATCGTATTAATTTAGTTAAGTCTATAATCACTACAGTGTGGAATGCAATCAAAACTGTTACAAATTCCATATGGAATGGTATCAAGACTGTAATTTCTACAGTATGGAATGCAATTAAATCTACTATTCAAGCTAAGGTTAATACTGTGAAATCAGTAGTACAAACAGGATTTAATTTAGTTAAGACTTATATAATAAATCCAATTAGGTCAGCTTATAGTACAGTCAGTTCAATATTCAGCAGTATTTATAATACTATTAGTAGTAAGATTAATGCTGCTAAGGATGCAGTTGGTAATGCAATAAATAGAATGAAATCATTCTTTAATTTTTCATGGTCATTACCAAAGATAAAGTTACCTCATTTTAGTGTTAGTGGCAGTTTTAGTTTAAATCCTCCAAGTGTTCCTTCATTTGGCATAAGCTGGTATGCTAAGGGTGGTATTATGACACAGCCAACCCTATTTGGAGGTGGAGAAGCAGGAGATGAAGCTATATTACCTTTAAATTCATTTTATAATTATCTAGATGATAAGCTTGATACAATGGCGAGAAATACATCTATTGATTATGATAGAATGGGAGAAGCTATGGTCGATGCACTAAATGGCATTGGTATGTATATGGACAGTAAGAAAGTAGGCCGCTTAACATCAAAACCAGTTCAAGAAGATATAAGTAATAGAACAAAAAGATTAAATAGATTAGGAGGTATATAATGCATAGATATGATAATGTAAAATACAATGGCTTTAATTTATCTGAAGTATGTGACATTGAAGAAATAAGATTGCCTATATTACCTTCTAATAAAATATCAACGCTTGATATAGCATCCAGAGATGGAGAAATATACAATGGTAAGAAATACGAATCATATGTTATAGAAATAGATATATTAATTGACTGCGATACTAAAGAAGAACTTAATGAAAAGTTAAAAGATATAAGAGATATATTTGATGTAGATGAGCCTAAACCTTTTTATATTAACAAGGAAAGATTTGTTTTAGCTATACTACAAGATAAAATAGAAAAAGACCCTGTATGTTTTTATTCTTATGAATCTACTATTAAGTTATTTTGCCCAGAACCATATTTTTATTCAGATGAAATAACTGCAATAGATGCAGAAGGTAGTGATTTGACATGTGATGTTACTGGCAATAGGGCAATATCTCCAATTATCCAGATAGGATTTTCAACAGATGCATATTATGCTCAACTTGAGCACAAAGAAACAGGGGAAAGAATATTAGTAGGCAAATATCCTACATTGTCTCTATCAGCAGTAAAACAATCAACGAAAGTATTATATGATAAATGTGAAGATACATCCGGATGGACAACATCTTCTGCTAGTATCGGTTCTGATAGGACTGTAGGCGGAACTCTAGCAGTAAGTGAAAGTGGAAATAGTGTTATTATGGGGACAGTACCTAGTGGTGACACTACGTGGAAGGGAGTATGTGTAAGACAGGATTTAAGTCATAGTGTTGATGAGTTTAAATTAACAGCATTTATGAGACATAATAGCACAGGAAAGAACGGTGACCCTAGTAAACCTAAGTATAAGAATGAAGATGAAAAAATATTGTCAGGTAAAAAGATCCCTTATTATGAAGTAACTAGTTCATCACTAAATGTTCGAAAAGGTCCAGGAACAAACTATAAAAAGATAGGTACATTTAAATATGGTCACAAGATTAAAAATGGAACACTAAAGAATGGATGGGTTAGTTTTGACTATGAGTACACTGATAAGAATAAGAAAACAGTAAAAACTACTGGATATTGCAGTGCTTCCTACCTAACAAAACAATATGATACTACGGAGGTTAAATTAACAGTTAGAAACTTTGTAGCAATTGCTCCAGATAATAAAGAAGATAAGAAATTAGCAATAAGAAAGTCAGCCAAGAAATCAAGTAAAATGGTGGCTACTGTGCCAATAGGAGATTGTGTAAGATGCATAATGGAAGATCATTATGATAAAGATAGTAAGCTTACATATTATAAATTAGCTAAGAAATACAAAGGATATTCAGGGTATATAGCAAAAGACTATCTGGTTAATGCTGATAATGCAGTGTATAGTTATCCAGATGATGAAGACTTTGAAACTGCTGATGATAAAACAGGAATAATTGAGTTATATGGTTTTGGTGTTAATGGGGAAAAATTATTTACTTTAGGAATGTATGACGATAATGCGTGGTATGAGTATACATATCCTAGATGTACTATAGGATCAAGAACAGTTCTTAAAGATTCAACAAAAGTGCCAAAGCCTAATACTAAAACATATATAATTACTGATAAATCAGGAAAATCAGTTGTTACAGTTAGTAATAAACTATCTGGGAAATTAGGTAGTTGGAATGAATATTATGGCCAATGGACATTGTCAAGAGAAAAAATCAATAAGAAATATGTATGGAATGTTACAGTTACTAAGATTAAGGATGGCAAAACTATAAAAAGCCAAAGTAGTAAAAACTTAAAATATTCTGATTTACCAACTGAAAAATTAGCATATGTAGTTTTATATATAGGAACTACTAGCACTCTTGATAAATCAAGTGCTATGAGCTTAACACATATTAGAGTTGATGAATTAAATCCTAAAGAACAAGAAACTCCTAAAAATATTGTATATTTTCAAGAAGGAGATGTGCTTGAAATAGACTGTGAAAATCACAGATGCTATTTAAATGATGAGCCATGCGATGATTTAGTTGACATAGGTAGTCGTTATTTTGAATTAGATACAGGAGAAAATAATATAAAAACAAACAGCAATGATACAGATACTACAACGAGTGTAATATTTAGGGATAAATGGTTAGGAGAGTGATAAAGTGCTAGGTGAATTAATAATTTTAGATTCCGATAAGAAGATATGTGCTAGGTTAACACCTAGCCTTTATTTTGATTATTCATATCATCCATATCTTGAAACTGGAGCTGAAACCTTTGATTTCTCAGTTACTCTTGATGAAGAATTAGAACAGGCAATAACTGAAAGAAATTTTGTATTATTCATTCGAAATAATAAATATAAGATGTTTCAGATTATGGCTTGTGAAGATGAAGAAAATATTGATTCAGTAGTAAGGAATGTACAATCTGAAATTGTAGGGCTTGAATTAAGGAATGATTATATAAGAGAATCTACTATAACTGGTAATATGAATAAATTCTTAGATACTATTCTTAAAGACACAAATTATAAAAAAGGTTATGTAAGCCCAGAACTTGATGATATATCAGTAGAAACTAGTATTACAGAGCCAAAAGCCGTTTATACGGTAATTCAAGAATCAATAGCTAGATATGGTAATTGCGAATATGAATTTACAGTAAATCCTATAGATAGTATTAATGGAAATTATGAATTAATTGTTAACTGCTATGCAGATGGCGAAAGAGGAAATAAAACATATAAAAGATATGATTATGATTTCAACAGTTATGGCATGAAAAGGACAGGCGATGCTACAGACCTTGCTAGTGGGCTTATAGGTGTAGGAGCTAATGGTATTACATTCAAAGATATTAAATGGGAAAAAGACCAAGGCGACCCTTTAGATAAACCATTAGGACAAGATTTTCTATTAGACCCAGATGCACATGATATGTTTTCAAATGGGGACAAGTATATATTAGGTAAATATACTAGTGATACAACAGACCCAGGAGCATTATTATTAGAAACATATAAGAAATTGCAGGAAGTTAAACAAATAAAATATTCATATGAGATACCAGTATATTTAACAGATGATGAATATGATGAAATTGAGGTAGGAGACACTAATTATATAGTAAATGATAAATTTAATCCTCCTATACAATTGGAAGGAAGAATAAGCGAATTAGAATTAACAGACAGTGAAAATAAAATAACCTTAGCAAACTTCAAAAATGTAAAAAGTAATATCAAATCGTTAAAAAAAGAAGATATTATAAATGAAACTATAGATATTATTAAAAAGACAGGAAAACTAACTACAAGCGATATATTAGCAATAAGACAGTACCTACAACAATTAGGTGTGGATAAAAAAAACATTGATAGCCTTATAAAAAAATATACAGATAAAGTAGTACCTGACCCAGTAAAACCTGGAGATGATACAAGTAAAATAAGTGAGGACACAGAAGATTATAGAGCTATAAACATAAAGAAAATAGATAATGGATTATGGATAGGGGATAGCAGAATACGTGACTGTATTACATATAAATGCGGAGAAATAAAAGGTAAAACACCTACTACACAACCTGAACCCAATAAAAAAGAAGATAGTAGTAAAACTGCAAAACAATACAAGGCGGCAGTAGATTATTATGCCGGCTTTGGATTAGGGAAATGGAGCGATAAGTATAGCAATTTAAGGAATTTGCGTAGTAAATCCAATACATGGAAAATATACGCACCAGTTGAATATTATAGCAAGAAATTTGGACTTGACCCACAACTAGTCTATGCAATGATATATGCTGAGTCTACTGCAAATCCATATGATGCTACAAAAGACCCGACGGGTGGATATGGACTTATGCAGTGTGAAAGAGGTACTTATTTCAATAAGAAAATGAAAATCAAATATTTAGATGGCAAAGTTGAATATTTTACACCGACTTATTCTAATATGAAACCTAAATCTTGTGGAACTAAGGTAATAAACGGTGTAAAGGTGGATAAAGCTATATGTAATCAGATAATGGTCGGGTGCAATGAAATGAGAGCAAGACTTGAAGAATACCATTGGAATATACTTGCGGCTCTATGTGGATACAATCTAGGGATAGGCGGTTTTCAATGGGTAGTCATGCATTATATAAGAGATAGATACAAATTAAGTATATATGTGTCACCAAGTGGTAAAAGTTCATTGTTGTATAAACAATCTGCAGCAGTTAAGAAGAAATACTGGGAAGTAATCGACACAATGCAGGCACCTTGGAAAGACTATAGAAAGAAATATAAACAAGTAACCGGATGGGGTACACCTACTAATATAGAGTGGTATCTTAGATGGTACAAGGTAGTAGATGGACAATTACCATACTGCATTGATAGTAAGGGTAAAAAAAGAGGGTATGGAGCAGTAAAACCAGCCACTTCTAATAAGAGTGCAGAAGCTACTGCCGTCTCAATTGAATCCTCTATGACTAGAGCAGCCAGTGTTAAAAATGCGCCTACATGGAAAATAAGCGGTAACACTACAACTAAGAAGGGTGTGGCTGAAAATGTTAGAAAGAAAATAGTCAATAAGGCTAGAGAAATTTGTGACCTACACCAAAAGTATAAAAAAGCTACTTACTATGGTGGGGCTTGCATATATGACGATAGCAAAAGATTTAGAGTTAGTGGAACTATCCACGGTATTAAAAATCCATACTGTTATGTGTGTTCTTCTCTTAGTAGTTGTGCATATCTATATGCAGGTCTTAGAAGTGTAACTGCCAAATATGGTGGAGCCAATTGTGCCTACGGTACTTTAGTAAAAAGTGCTACAAAATATAGTGGATATACATTAAAGAAACTAACAAGTAAAACAATTAATGAATTATTACCTGGAGACTTAATAATGTTGAGTAATGCCACAGTCCCTTCAAATGTAACAGTTGCATGGGCATCAAAATCAGGTGGAAATAGTAAATATGCCACTGCCGGTACTCACCACGTAGTTGTGTATTGTGGAAAAGTAAATGGGAAACGTATGATAGCCCACGCTAGTGGTGGTCATAAATGGCCTAGAGCTATAAGATACGAGGACATGAGTATAACATATAGTTCAAGGGGCAGTATGTCTCATTGGTATACACATGGAATAATACTTAGACCTTGGGACTTAGCAAGAGCAGATAAAGAGGCGAAAGTGAAAAACCAATCAGCTACAAAACCAACACCTCCAAAAGATATAGTAGATGATGATGACGGAGCAACTTATGAAGTTACATTTAAGGGACTTGATAGTGCTGCACCTAAGGACTTTGTAGAGGGTGGAAAACTTATTACTAATATCACTGTTAACGGCGTTACAGACAAAACACCATATCCTAAAACTGTAAGCCATGTAATGTTAGCATTTGGAGTACCTTCTATAACAGATAATATTGAGAGTGTAGTAGAGGACTATACATCACTGATAAAAGCTTTACTTAAAAAGTATCCAAAGAAACCTATATTTGTATGTGAGGAATGCCATTTAACAAGTGCTTATGGAAGTGATTATAAGAATATGAATACATTAATAAATGATTTCAATACAATGATGCTTGATTACTGCAATAAGACAAAATATGTAATATTTCTAAGGAAACCAAAGGATATGTGTAATACTAGTGATAAAACATTGTGGTTAAGTAGTCTAACTTCAAACAGTTGGACTATGAAGGATAAGGCTAGTACTCAAACTTATTATAAGGAATATAAGAAAAAGATATTATACTTTGGAGATGGAGCAGACTGGGAAAGTAATAGCGTAACTAGTAATAAAATGTTAGATAGTCAAAGAGTATATACTTACAATAAACCACTAACAAAACTACAATTTAGAGTGCCGGCAACTTCATCCACTAACTACAATGATAGTTATTATGCCCGTATTATATTCACTACTGCGAAAGGATTTAAGCTAATACAACCTGATACAGTATACCTAGAGGGGGTAGATTGTAAGAATGGGGTACTAATACCAAAGGTAAATACTACTTACATTGTATCCGTATACTATAATCCAGACACTACGATTAGTGATAAAGCATACCTTGGAAGTGTTGGAGCTAAGAAAAAAGGTAGTAATTATGCACAACCATTATTCAAATATGCTTCTGATTTAGTTAAAATTGCTAACACCTATTATAATAATAATAGTAAGTTCACATACAATGCAACTACTCCTTGTGACTTCAAGAATCCAGCTGAGAATATCAGCAAGTGGAAAGTAAATGGAAAATATCAAATAGATGATAGTTGTTTCCTTAACCTAGTATTAACAGGTTGGACTTACGAGAAATCACCATATGGAGATGAAAAGAAAACTAATAATAATAGAAATAATAATATGAGTTGGGCTATACCTAGCACTAGAAATGAAGCTAATATAGGTAAGTATTTTGTACAGAAGAACTGGGTGGTAGATGTAGCAGACTTGGAAACATTTACAAACTTAAGCGTTGGAGATATTATTTTTATGGATGCCGACACTAAAAATAATGGTGAATTTATGGCTATATCACATACTGCTATAGTAGTGGAAAAAGACAAAGACGGAGATTATGTAGCACTTGAATGCACTAACGGATTATCAAGTGGAGTATTTAGAAAAGTGAAAGTGAAAAACCTTGCGAGTAAAAATATATTATTTGTAGGCAGATTTATGATAGGATAGGAGGTGAATATATGATAGGTGATGGACAAGAATATGAGGACAGACCTGTGTATGATGATGACGGTGAAATGATTATATGGCCAACGGAAGACGAGGACATGGAAGAATTTGCAGAAGAAGCGGAAGTAGCAACAGTGGCTACTTCCGGTGATACTACAGAGGATGATACGTATTATGAAGTGGCAGACACTGTGGAAGATGACCAGGATAGAATTGAAGTACAAATCGAAAGTATCGAAGATGAAGAATGCGAGGATCCCAAAATAGGTGATATCCAACAAGCCGGAGAGGATTATAATGAGGCTATGGATACAATTGTCGGTATATTAATGCAGGCATTAAGTACAGAAGAAATGACAGAGGAAATGAGTGCAGAACTACAAGACGCAACTAACAACATGGAAACTGCTAAGCAAACAATAACTGACTTGTGTGGTGACCCCGAAACAAAGGTATTACAAACTGACCCGGACACTAAAATTCCACAAGATTTACAAGAACTATTGGAAACACTAACAAAAGATGGAAAGGCACCATGGTTATATATAGATGATGAAGGTAATTTATTATTAGATGGAGAGAGCGTACCAAAACTAAAAGTAGTAGAATTAGAGGCACAAAAGATAAAAGCTGATTATGGTGAGTTTAAAGATCTTACAACTAAAAACTTTACAGCAGTAAATGCTAAAATTGATAATTTAAATGTTGGTGATTTAGATGCAGTCAATGCTACTATAACTAATTTAAAAGCTACAGTGGCAGAAATACAAACATTAATTGGTGGTAATTTAACCATGGATAATATCCATTCTTTAGTACTTACATCTGGAAAAGTTACTATAGCAGATGCACTTATAAAAGACGCTATGATTGATACTGTTAGTGCTAATAAAATTAATACGGGAACTATTAATACTAATAATGTAAGTATTCAGAGTGATGACGGTTCCATGTTATTGCAAGGTAATTTGCAACAATTTAAGGATAAAGCTGGAAATGTACGTATTCAATTAGGAAAAGATGCCAAAGGTGATTTTACATTCGTATTATATGGAGCGGATGGTAAGGGACAACTTATTAATCAGAATGGTATACAATCCAGTGATGCTATAAAAGATGGATTAATAGTTGATAGTAAAGTGGCGGATAATGCTAATATTAGTGGTGGTAAACTTGATATTAGTAGTGTTATTAGTAGTATAAATAATAATACTAATACTATAAAAGCAAGTCATATAAAATTCGATGATACCGAGCAAACACTGGATGTATCATTTAATCAGCTTAAAAAGACAGTCGATACAATTAAAAATATTACTGTAGATGGAGATTTAAGCAGTGTCATTGAACAAGTGACGACTAATACAACTAATATAGGTATAGCACAAGGACAAATTAGTAGCTTAATAAGTAACACAACCATCACTAAAACTGACGGAACAGTTACTCAATTAAAGGATGAATATAATAGCACTAAGGACACTGTTGATAAGCATACAACTGTAATAGGTAAATTAGAGACCAATGTAAATGACGTAACTAGTAAACAGTCCAAATTAGAACAATCCTTAGATGGGTTTAAAACGACAGTTAGTGATACATATGCGACAAAAGATGGATTGAACCAAGTAAAGGAATCAATTCAAAATTTAGATGGGTATACTATAATACTTAGTAAAGAGTGTTTAGTAACTACTTGTGATTAATGGAGGTGTTTATATGGCAACAATAACTGTGTCAAGTAACCCCAGTACGACAGGGGATACATTGACAGTAAATTTTACAACCGATGCTACTAATATTACAGACATCTTAATCAGTAAAGATGGGGGGAGTACTTATGAAAGTGCTACTTCATTTACTAGCTCTAAAGCGGTTTTTAACGTTAGTAGCTGGAGTAATGGAACATATAGTAATTGTAAACTAAAATGTGTGTACACTGAAGGTGGCAGTGGTGGTGGAGAAACTACTCCTGAAACACTAACTATAAGTAATATATCAAACATAACACAACCTGCTCAAACAGAATTTTATATTGAATATAGCACAAATATAGCAGTAGCAAAACATGAAGTATCGTGGGATGGTGGACATACATTCTACGATAAAACAGAGGATGTTATAGCAAACGGAACATCATATAAATTTAAGCATGATAATTCGGGAACTGCTGGAGCATATAATATGGCTATAAGAGTTACAACTGCCAAAGGTACTACTAAGACAAGTAATGTATTTACAGTAACATTAGCGAATAACAATCAATTAACTTTTACTCAATACAAAAAACTTGATAACGGGGTAATTACTGATACTACAGATGCAAAATATTATAGCACAATCGATAAAATAGCAGTAACTTCATCTGGAAAATATACACTTGACTTAAATCCTATAAGTTATGTTTGTGTATGCTTCTATAATAGTAGTGATACCTATTTAGGTAATGATTCAGGTGGATATATAGAAAACCGTACATCTGATTGGTCAGTGGGTTCATTATCAACAACATTTACAGTCCCATCAAATGCTGCATACATTAGAATATGTGGTACAAGTGATGGTACACAAGTAACTGGAACATTAAATAAATCAGGTGCTAGTACAAGTTCTTTATTAGACAGCGACGGTGCCTATGTTATTGATGATTTCTCAAGTAATAGCATAGATTCAAATAAATGGGGATATGAGTTAGGTTATGTTAGAAATAATGAAACTCAAAGATATACAAATACCAATGCTGAAGTTAATGATGGTATATTAGCTTTAAGAGGGTTAAAGGATAGTAGTGGAAATTGGACATCAGCATCTATTATTTCTAAAGGGCATTTTGCTTTTATGTACGGTAAAATAGTGGCTAGAGTTAGAGCCTGCAATTGGAATGGTTCTTTTGGTGCATTTTGGACTTTAGGAGATAGTTTTGAATTTGGATATAAAGAAAATGGTAGCCCTGACACATTAGGTGAATGGTGGGCTTATTGTGGTGAATTTGATGTAATGGAATTTTATAATGGCAAGTTAACTTGTGGTACATTCTTCAATGAAAAAGAAGAAAGTGGTCGTGTATGGTATAATAATTATCCTACTGGTGATTGGCATGAGTTTGCTATGGAATGGAATACAGATGGTAGTTTAGTTTTCTCTATTGATGGCCATGAATTAAGTAGAACAAATGCTACTGATAATAGAGCATTCCATATACCACACTTTATTTTACTTAACCAAGCAATTGGCGCTAGTGGTGGTACTCCTGATAGTAATACAACGGAAATAACTCAATATGTTGACTGGGTAAAATATTATCCATTAAGTACCGATAATGTAGTATTAAATTCTAGTGACTTCTCATTAACTGCTATGGACTGGAATGATAACTCACATAACTGTATGGTAAGACCTACTTTTAACGATAATTGTATTAATAAATCATTAACGTGGTCATCTAATAATACTGATTTAGTTTGGGTTCATAGTGGATTATGCTCTACATATGCCGGCGCTAATGGTAGTGCAGTAATAACTGCTACAACACAAGATGGTGTATCCAGAAGTGTTACATTGACAGTAAATAACGGTACATTGAGATAGGTGGTGATATTATGAGTGAAATATACAGTAATTCATTTTCGTCAAAAGTCAATAGACCATCTACAAGCACCTCCATATATAGTAATACATTCACTACAACAATCAATAAAACAACAGTAGGTGAAACCAGTAACAATACTCAAATTAATATATATAACGGAACTGTTCAATTAGTCGCAGTTAACACAACACCGACTAAAGGTCAGTACAAAGTAACTATAACCGATACAACTAATTGTACGGCAAAATTAGAGAATGATTATAAAACTATTACGCTACTTACAGTAACAGGCAATGCCGGTGAAATACACGTCACTATTAATATAGAAGGAAAATCAACTGTTAATAAAACTATACCCGTGGCATCCATTACTAAAAGTTCAGTAATAAAAGCCACTGAAACTCAATACCAACAATTAGCTGATAGATTTTCTTGGATGGTTAGAGGTAATAGTGCAAGTTCGATGACCTTAACAGACGAAATGTTAGCGGTTATAACAAAACAAGTAAAAGTGGATGGAGATATGATAGTTGATGGGGCTATTGATGGTAAAACTATTACAGGAGCAACTATTATAGGTAGTACTTTTAGGAATCAAGGTAATACTTTTAGTGTAGATAGTGAAGGAAATATTGTTGGAGCACAAATAAAAGGTAGTGAAGTTGTAGGAGATAGTTTCTCAGTTGAAGGTGAATTAACTGCTGATACAATCACCGCCAATAAAATAAATAATGCACAATATCCAAGCACACTGGATGACGATATACAAATTGAAATAGACCCTTCATCAGGTAGTGATGATGTTGAATTAACAGAAGGTGCAGTATATAAAACAATGGGAGGAGTAATAGATGCCTTACCTAAATTTCTTAATGGTAAACGAATAAATATATGGATGCGTGGGGATATAACCGAAAATGCTGACTTCCAAAATTATACTAGTGGACAAATAAGACTTTATTTAGATGGGCACACATTATACGGATACATTAGAAACTATATGAGTAGTGCCAAATTATGGGTATATGGTGGCTGGCCAGGTACCGAAGAAGGACAAATCGGTGTTGTCCACCCCGACACAGGTTGTGCAGTAGCTGGTAGAACTGGTAGTATTATATCGCAGGAAAGTAGTTCGCTCAATACATACAGCGTTAAAGTTTATGGTAGTGATAATAAACACAGTGATGGGCAAAGTAATATTGTAGGTTATATCGGGGATGCCTTTGCCTCAATGTATATTAAAAATACTACATTAGTTAACTGTGAAATAGGGTACAGAGGTAGTGCCTGTGCAAGAATACACGATGCGAGTTCCGCCGGTGTATGTAGTGAATACGGATTTCAAACTACTAGTGGTGCATTTATAACAATAGCCAATGCAGCTCACTGCGGTGGTTTAACTGCAAATACCGCTCAAACATTACCAGGACAAATTATACAACACGCAAAAGCAACATTTGCTGGAGGTAATCAAACTACAGACCCAGACAAAGCCCCTACTACATCAACTACAAAAGTAATTACTATAAAATCTAATAGTGGGGACACTTATAGAAGTTCTGTATATAATAACTGGAAACAAGATAATACTGCAAGACAAGGTGATTATGGCTACGGGGATTGTAATGGATGTTGGTTCTTTGGTACTCAATTCAATCGATTCAAAGAAAAAAATATCACTAAGATTGAACTTACTATTAAGAGAATATCTGGTGGTGTTCATGCAGCAGTACCTATAGTAGTTAAGACTCATAACTATGCAAGTAGACCAAGTGGGAAACCTTCATACGGTTCAAGTTGTGGAAGTGTTAGTATAGCAGTTGGTAATAGTGGAAAGTTAACTATAACTAATAGTACTATACTTAATGCACTTTCAGGTGGTACTATAAAAGGATTCGGTATTCAATCAGCTTATAATGCTAGTAGTTATGCAGTATGTAGCGGCAGTGTAACAATGAAAGTAACTTATACAGAATAGGAGGTGATTGAATGGATGCAATAAATATAATAACTGAAATATATAAACAAGAATTGGCACAAGCTAATCATCAAAAAGTACTATTTCAAGCTCAATGTGAAATATATAAGCAACAAATAGATAAACTTAAAAAAGAAAATGAAGAATTAAAATCCACAGATAAAATAGATAAATAAGCAGAGAATTAAAATTAAATTTTTAGTTCTCTTTTTTATTTTGAAAGGAAGGTGTTTGAAATGGCTAATAATGATTACATCACAACCGATTGTAAGTTGACAGTTTCAAAGAATACAGCCAAATTAGATGAAGAAATATTTCTATATAAGAATGATAGAAATATTAAATTGTTAATAGAAATTGTAGATAATAAATACAGATATAAGTCAGATGATTTAAGTAACTTACTAGTGAAATATAAAGCATCCTATGCACAAGTTAAGTGGTATAAAAATGCAGAGGTGAAAAAGGAATTCCCAATACAAGCTACTGACGATGGTAAAGTTGTATTTGTAATAGAGGGACAATTAATAGATGAAGATACTGAATTAGGAGATTATGATTTACAACTAAGACTTCTTAATGAAAGTCAAGAAAGTATAAGATCACTTCCAATAATAAAAGGTGCAGTACATATTCTAAAACCATTGTTTGAAGAAGGTGACATAGCAACAGTTAACAGTGCTGTAGCAGATGTATCTATGCTTAGTTTAGATGGAGATGCAATTGATACTTATAATAGTGACGGAACTTACAATCAAACTAATTGGGGAAATGGGGATGTAATCTCTAGTGCAAAATTAAATAAACTTGAAAAAGTAGCAAAAGACAATGTAGACAAAGTAAATAAAATGCCTGCTAAATCTATAGTAGAAGGTGGGAAAATATACCTAGCAAAAGAGGATGGAACAAAATTAGATAGTGGTACTGAATTACCTGCAGGTGGAACTGGCACATCTTATGATGATACCGAAATAAAAAGTGATATAAATACCATTAAAACTGATTTAGGTACTGAGGAATTAACTACAACTGCTAAAGATATTAAAGGTGCAGTTAATGAAGTTACTGCACAATATAAAGAAATTGCGAAACAAATAGGAGACGAAACATTACAAACAACAGCACAAGATTTAAAAGGTGCAATAAATGAGGTTTTTCAAAATGCCAGTAATGGAAAAGATTTAATTGCTCAAGCTATTACTGGCAAAGGGATAAATGCGACAAGCAATGATAGTTGGCAAGAATTAGCAACTAAAATTTCTCAAATATTAGGTTCAACTGTAAAAATTAATTCATTAAGTAAATTATCTGATTGTAAGTTTAAATTAATTTCTTCTACATCTGATACAAGTTATAATTCAACAACTGAAACTGGTAAAAATTATAATGATGATTCTTGGGATAATATATCTATACCTCATGACTGGAGTATATATAATTCATTTAATTCTAGTTCTCCTTCAGGGTATGAAGGTGGATATTTGGATGGTGGAGATGCTTGGTATAGATTTAAATTAAAGACTGCTAAATTAGAAGGTCAAAAAGTATATATTTATTTTGATGGAATTTATATGGAAAGTGATGTATATATCAATGGAACAAAAGTGAAAGATAATAAATGGTATAATCCATTCTATGTAGAAATAACTGATTATTTACAATATGATAACAATGATACATTAGCAGTATTTGTTAGAAACCAACAACCTAGCTCAAGATGGTATAGTGGAAGTGGTATAATAAGAAATGCTTATTTAGTATCTGCAAATGATGTTGAAATAGGAATAAACGATATTAAAATAACAACTCCAACACTAGAAACTGATGTGAAAACAAATATTGCAAATACAAAAATAGATATAAAAATTAACTCAACTGCAGCCAAAACTGTAAATTTAGTAAATGAAATATATTTTAATAATTCTTTAGTAAAATCAAATACAAAAGAAATAACTTTATCTATAGGAAGTAATTCAGTTACAGATACTATACAGATAAATAATCCAACTTTATGGGACGAATATAGTGGAAATTTATATACATTAAAAACATACGTAAAAGAAGGAGAAGTTATCTATCATTCTTCTGAAACTAAATATGGATATAGATATTTTAAATTTGATAAAGATACTGGATTTTGGCTTAATGGTAAAAATCTTAAATTAAGAGGTGTATGTATGCATCATGATTTAGGATGTTTGGGAGCTGAAGTAAATAAATCAGCAATAGAAAGACAAATTGATTTATTAATAGATATGGGTGTTAATGCAATTAGAATCACTCATAACCCAGGAAGTTCTGAATTTTTAAATGTTTGTGCAGAAAAGGGAATATTAACAATAGAAGAAATGTTTGATTGTTGGACTTGTGCTAAAAAATCAAATGATTTTGCTAGATACTATAACAGCCATGCAAAAGAAGTTATTGACAATACAATAAATAGAGATAAAAATAACCCATCTATAATTATGTGGTCAATAGGAAATGAAATTATAAGAACATCTTCATCTTATGATTCTGCTACGGCTACAGGGTTCGTGCAAAATATGATTAATTGGATAAAAGCTATTGATAATGAAAGAATGGTCACAATGGGTGATGATACTCCAACCAATTCAATATCCCAAGATTGTATGCAATTATTAGATGTTATCGGAGTAAATTATGGCTCATCATCCGAATATTCATCTGTTAAAACTGCCATACCAAACAAATCCATTTATGGTTCTGAAACAACTTCAGCTTTATCATCTAGGGGTGTTTATGCTAGGGATAATACTAATAAACAATGTTCTAGTTTTGATGATGACAAAGTAAATTGGGGTGAATATGCAAGCATAGAATTAAAAAAACATATGACAGATATTAATTATTTAGCAGGTATGTTTGTATGGACTGGGTTTGACTATATAGGAGAACCTACACCATTTAATAAATATCCTACTAAATCTAGTTATTTTGGAATCTATGATACCTGCGGTTTTCCAAAGGATATAATGTATATGTATCAATCAAGATGGACTAACAATCCAATGGTACATATTTTGCCACATTGGGATTGGACAGATGGGAATATAAAAGTTTGGTTATATTCAAATTGTTATAAAGTAGGATTATTTTTAAATGGTAAAAGTTTAGGTGAAAAATTACAAACTGGGATAGGTAATAAATATCAATTTGAATATTCTGTCACATATACAAAAGGAACTCTAGTTGCTAATGGATATAATCAAAGTGGCGATATTGTAGCACAAGATATAATATATACTTCTCAAGGTACACCAACAACAGTCAAATTATCCACTGACAAAACAAATGTTAATATAGGTTCAGATGATTTAGTATTTATAACTTGTGATATAGTAGATAAAAATGGAGTAATTGTACCAACTGCAAACAATAAAATTACTTTTACTGTAGAAGGCGGAACAATTGTAGGTACAGATAATGGTGATGCTACTTGTGTTGAAAAATATAGAATAAATATAAAATCAGCATTTAACGGAAAAGTTTTATGTGTTGTAAAACATAATGGTGTAAGGGGAAATATGATTATAAAAGCAAATGGTGATAATTTATCAGAAAAATCAATAACTGTAGTAAAAGGAGATAAAACAACATTAACTCAAAAAACTAAACAAAGTTTTATAGATGCTACAAAACCAACTATATACGATTATCCTGGGACTGTTAAAAACTATACCATAACTAATAACTTAACTAACTGTATAAATTCAAATGTATCTACTACAATAAAAGAGAATGGTAATTATTTAGCTACTATAACTGCAAATATTAATTACAAACTAGGAAATGTAACAGTTACTATGGGAGGAGTAGATATAACATCTACATCATACTCTAATGGAGTAATAACAATTAATTCTGTTACTGGAAATATAGTTATAACTGCTAATGCAACAGCAACTTCTTCTTTTACACCTGTTCACGGAAACGGAACTTCTCGAATTAGTTTATACGATGGTGAATTTGATGGGAATAGTAAGGAAATTTATTGTGAAATAGATTTAGCAACTTGTAAAAATGTAAATGAAGTAATATTTAGTGCAGGTAATGATATAGCCAATTGGGCAGGATGTAATATGCATATGTATTATGACCAAGCAAGTAAAGAATTGCAAATTAACTTTACAGATGATAAAGGCGCTTTTGCAAGAAGTGTAATAGCATTAAATGATTTTAATTTAAATATAAGATTAAATAAAAATGGTCTATATGTGAATGATGATTTAGTTACTGGATATGCCGGAAATAAAGTTGGCGCGTATGCTTCGTATATGAGTAATTTCGCTAAATTGAAGTCCATTCAAATAGGTGCAAAACAAGGACATAATTTAAGTAATGCTACTTATAACAATTTAATTATTAGAAATATAACAGAATAGTTCGCAATATAAAAATATTATGAACTGCACAATTTGAATCAATTGCGTAAGAAATATGTTTATAAAAATGAAGTCATGTTAATACTCTAAATAAAAAGGAGTGTTGGCATGGCTTTATTATATATAGCGTTAGTATTATGTTTAATAGGCATATTAATAGGTATTCTGTCTATAATAGGGATAATTGTACTTTATAAATCAATATAGGGAAAGTTAAAGGATCTAATTAATTTTAGGTCCTTTTTTAATACAAAAAAGGGGTGATATTATGGATTTTCATTGCTGGAATGAAGAAGGGTGTACAGTAGAATTAGATGAAAGAGAGAAACAGGCATATATAGATTATGTTCAAAAGAAAAATCCGGGGCAACAAATTAAAAGCCTGGTTGTAAAATTAGATGGTGATTATGTTGATTTGAAATATGAAGTAGTTCCAATTCCATTTAAACGTATAAGACGTATAACTGGCTATTTGGTGGGCGATACAACAACTTGGAATGATGCAAAGTTAGATGAGTTAAAAGATAGAGTTAAACATGAATAGAGGTGTTGTCTATGAATACAGAAATAATTGTTGCAATATTAGCATTTGTTGGAACTCTCGCAGGTTCTTACTTTAGCAATAACAAGACAACTGCAGTAATACAAGAACAGATAAAGAATATAAAAGAAGATATATCTATTCTGAGTAATAGGGTGGATAAGCATAATAATCTTATAAGTAGAATGAGCGTTGTTGAAGAAAAAATAAAGGAATTAGAAAATAAAGGAGAGAGATAAATGTTAGATTTAAGTGTTATAAGTAATTATTTAGTAGTTGCAGTAATATTAGTATGTTGTTGTATTGGATATGTAATAAAAACAAGTTTAGATTTTATACCTAATAAATATATACCATTAATCATGGCCTGCATAGGAGTGGTTTTAAACTACTTTATAGCAGGCTATTTTAATGTAAATGTATTACTAGGAGGGATGTTGAGTGGTTTAAGTTCTGTAGGACTTCATCAAGCTTTTAAAAATTTAATTGAAAACCAAGAAGGTGATAAATAATGAAGACTAAAAATGGTTTTACATTATTAGAAAATGAAAAAGATGTAAAGGAATGGTTAGCAAAACAAAAGGTGAGTAGAACAATAACAAAATTACAAGTACACCATATGGATTTACCAAATTATAGTACATGGGAAAAAACTGATAAAAAAGTATTTTCAGAGCCACACTTTGGGAGAACACAATCTTTAGATAGTTATGGAAAAAGCAAATGGCATTATAGTGATGGACATGGTCATTATATAGCACAACATTTTAATGTTTTTTTAGATGGGAAAATAACAACTGGTAGAAACCTTAATAGTACTCCAATCGGTATTAGAGGTTGGAATACAGGTGCAATTTGTATAGAAATATATGGTTGTTTTGACAAAGGACATGACAAAATGACATCCGCACAAAAGAAGGCAGTTATATATCTATATGGAGAGTTATGTAAAAGATTTAATATCCCTGTAAATACTTCACATATAAGACCTCACTGTTGGTTTGCTGCCGGTGGTACTTACTTAGGAAAATATAATCCTTCAAGAAGTGCTAAAACTTGTCCAGGCACTGCATTTTGGGGATATGGATGTTCTCCTGATGGGTTTGCTCATTTCATAAAAGATGTAAAAAACTATGTAGAAGGGAAAAAAGCAGAACCTAAGAAGGAAGAAACTAAAGCAACTACAAAGAAATTTGAAATAATAACACTTGATAAACTTAATATAAGAAAAGTAGCAGATTGGGATGCAGATCCAGTTGCAACAGTTAAGAAGGGGCAACATCTACAAGTAATAGATACAGTAGGTGCTAAAAATGGAAATACTCCTATGTATCGCTTAGAATCAGGTTTATACATAACTGCATCAACTAAATATATAAAGAAAGTATAATAAAAAGGCTGGTAGGGATTAATTTCCTTACCAGCTTTATTTTTAATTAAGGATTTCTTCATCATCTTTGCTATTGTATTGTTGTGATTGGTTATTATCTTGTTGTGTTTGTGTTTCTTCTTGTTCCTGTTGTTTATCATTATTAATATTCCAACTATCCTCATCCATAGGCTCATCGTAGTAGTCCCAGTTATAATTATCATCTTCTTCGTCAACTGTATTACCATCACCATTACAGTGACAATCATCTACTGGATAACCACATTCTGGACATTTGGGTTGTTTATCATACTCTTCTGTCATATGATCATGTTTTACTAATGGTTGACGATTACCATCTTCATCGACATATACGTTATTTTTTTCATCTACATATGGTTTAGTTTTTTCCTTTTGTTGTTTTTGTTCATTTACTGTTTTCTTTTTAGTTTGTTGAACTTTCTTAGTTGTATTTGTTGACTGATTATTGTTCTCTAATTTATTATTATCTGTTGATTTACTATTAGTTTTATTTTCTTTATTTTGATTTGATTGTTCTTTTTTAATTATTGGAGTCTTACTTAAGAAATAAGCATTAATTTGGAAGTATCTTTCATCTGATCTTTTTCTAAGTCCGCAACATCTTCCGTATGCTATTATTGTATCACCAACCTCAAATTTAACATCAACCATGTTTTTAGGGATGTGTACATATACTGGTAATATTGCTTTTTCAAAATCTAAAGTAATTATCATAGTGTTATATTCAGTTTTGAATTCTTTAACTGTACCTGTTATTTCAACATATTCATCCTCATAATCATTGCTAAGGGTTAATTCAGTTACTTTTTTATAGTCATGTTCTTCTTTCTTCGTTGTGGCTAATGCTTGTTTTCCTTTTTCATCTAAATTCTTTGTAGTATCCTCACTACATCCAACCATTAAACTTCCTGCTAATATACATGATGTTAAAATACTTATTAATTTTTTAATCATATTCAACATCTCCTTTATTTATCTTTTTTTATTATTATTTTGTCATCCTCATAAGTCAAAATAATCTTTCTATCTTCTTTTGTTATACCTAATTCTTTTACCATTTTAGCTGGTAAACTCACTTTATAATTAATCGAGTTTTCATTGGCATTTCCACCAACTTTACCTATGATGATGTTCCTTTTGATCTCGTTCAATTTACTAACCTCTTTTCTTTTATTTATACTTATATAGTAAAACTTTGGTAACCAAAATGCAATTGTGTTTTAGAAAATATTACAATAATCGTTCGACAAAAAAGACTAGGAAATTTAATCCCTAGCCTTTGCAATTACATTACATAAAGCTTATTTTCTATATTATTATAAGTTTTTATTGGAAAATTATCTGGATCATATAAACACGCTTCTATTTGATCTTCATCAACCTTATTTTCACATATTTCATTAAATAAAATAAAAGCATCTTCTCTCTTTAAATATTCACTAAAAAATTCTAAACCTTCATTATCTGTCCAACTAACTTTATAATCATTCATTTATTTGCCCTCCATATCTTTCAGAATTATGCTTACAAGTTCTTCCTTTGTAAAAAAATCATCTTCTGGATAATATCCTCTTGCATCATAGAAGTATTCTTTTAACATTTCCATGCTAGTTTTTTCTAACATTTCTTTCATTTTCATATCCCCCTTATTTTTTTTATTTACTTATATATATGCTAACTATATTTAAAAGTTGCAAAATATTTTCTCAAAATAAGGAAATATTATTGGTATATGTGCATATATTATTGTCAAAGGGGTATTCGCATATATATTCGTATGAGACGTATATGGAATATTTAAAAAAAGATTCTATATACAAAGATTGGCTTATTTTAATGCGAAGAATATATTTGCCTTAATACCTATATTTAGGAGGTATATATATGAGTAATGCACTTCAACCTATATTTGATTTATTTTGGGATGCTGGAAAAATATTTTTTACATGGGTATTTGATGGATGGATAGAGCCAAAGAAAAGTTTAGATGAATTTTTTAAGGCAGTAAATATAAAAAATAGTTTAGGTGAATATCCAGAGGTTGTTATAGATAATAAAACTGTATTTGTTGTATTTGTTCCTGCTGGATTAAGCGTTGATGATTTTTTAAAGCATAAAGATGCACTAGAATTATATTTAAACAATGGAGTTAAAATGGAAGCATCTAGTGGCTGGGTTAGAATAGAGATGTTAAAGAAATTACCAAAAGTTATAGAGTATGAAATTCAAAATAGAACTGCTAAACATATTAAATTTAATATAGGTAAATCTTCAAATAAGACAATAACATTAGATTTAAAAGAAAATCCTCATACTTATGTAGTTGGGACAACTGGAAGTGGTAAGTCTGTTATGACGAAAGTAATACTCACTAGCATAGTTAATTTATACAGCCCAAATGAAGTTGAATTATATTTATGTGATTTAAAAATGGTAGAGCTTAATTTATTTAGGAATTTACAACACACGAAAAAATTTGTATATACAGTAGAAGATACAACTGAAGTTATAAGCAATTTATTAGAAGAAACTAGAAGAAGATATAATTTATTTATGGAAAATGAGGTAACTAACATATTTGAATATAATAAGCTTAAAGGAGTTAAGAAACTTAAATATCAGGTATTGTATATAGAAGAAATAGTTATGCTACTAGAAGATAAAAATAAAAGTGCAATGAAATTATTAAAACAATTAATTGCTATAAGTAGAGCAAGTGGATGCTATGTTTTTTTAACTACACAAAGACCAGATAATACAGTTATAGATAATATAGTAAAAGCTAACATAAACAATCGTATAGTTTTAAAATGTGAAGATAGAAAAAATAGTGTAGTAGCACTTGATGAAGAAGGAGCAGAAAAATTAAGAGGAAATGGGCATGGATTTATAAAAAATGGTGCTAATATAGAAGAATTTCAAGGATATTTTATCACAGATGATCAAGTTAAGGACTATACCTTAAAATATCAAAATAAAGGCACTTCTAAGAGCTTGAATTTCTTAAAGGATAAGTTACAAGACGAAGGAAATAAAAACGTTACTGGAGCGAATGAGAAGGTCAAAAAATTAAGTGACTTATCATTTTTAGATAAATTGTAGGTGATAGTATGATAATTACAAATAGAGATCAAAAAATCAAAGAATTTATTGATGAAATGGGTATTTGTGATACTAAAAGTTTATCAATTATATTTTTTAATGGAAGTTTAAGAAGTTGCCAAGCACGAATGAAAAAATTAATCACAATAAATTATGTTAAGTGTTTTAGAGAAAGTATACCAGGGCAAAATATTTTCTATACTGGAAGAAAACCAGTTCAATGGAAACATAAAATAGTATGTTCACAAATTATAGCTGAACTTATGAAAAATAATATAGAAATATTAAAATATAGATGCCCTTTTAAAATTGATAAAGTTATAGTTGATTTGTTATTAGTATTGAGAATTAATGAAGAAATAAAAATATATTATTGTGAAGTTGAAAGAACTAAAAAATTAAATTTAAATAAATATTTAGACTTACATTATAAAAAGGTATATAAAGAATATTTTCCTTTTGAGCCTTCAATTTTATGTGTAAGTAATAAAAAATGTAAAAATGATAATATATTAGATATAAGAGAATGTAAACTTGATTTAAGTGATTTAATAGAACAAATAAAAGAGTAGGATAACCTACTCTTTTTTTATTTCTACTACATCTTCTATTTTACAATTTAGACATAAACAAATCTTTTCTAATATACTTAATGTCACAGATTCATTCTTAGAAAGTTTTGACAAAGTATTTGTACTAAAGCCTACTTTTTCCCTCAATTCTGTTTTGGTAATTTTTTTATCTATTAGTAGTTTCCATAATGGATCATAACTTATCATAAAGTATACCCCCATTTTTTATTTTAATTATATCATAAAATAAGTTGTGGATAACTTCTTAAAAACTGTGGATTAATCATTAGTTTTTTATGCTTACTGACTTAAAACTGACAAAAGTTATGAATCAACCAAGCGTACACTTTAAAAATACACACTTTTATACATATAGAAGTACTCAGTATATGAGTAATTAAGTATAAGTAAGCAGTAATATATATTTATATAAATGTGTATACTGCTTACTCTTCTTAATATATATTGATATTATTTGCTATACATTTGACTTGATTTTTAGCTGACATTTTTATAAAACTGACAAATTGACTGCCACAAAATAAGACTTACATTAATTACCTGTTGACTTTTGGTTAAATAATATATTGCTAAGATTTTCACTTGCCTTTCTATCCATTTCTTCTAATACATGACTATATTTATTCATTGTTATTTTGATATCTGTATGTCCTAACCTTCCAGATACAGTTTTCATATCTGTACCAGATAATAATAATAATGTTGCATTAGTATGTCTTAAATCATGTATTCTTAACTGTCTAAAATTATTTTCTTTGCAAAACTTTCGATAGTATCTATTTAAATCATCATTTTTATATGGTTTTAATTCTTTATTTAAGCAAACCAAATTATATTTATTTTCTAAAACACCTTGAAGTTTTAATTCATTTTGTTTTAGCTTTTCCTTTTTTAGCTTATCCATGAGCTCAATCGGAACAGATAATAATCTTTTACTATCAGTTGTTTTAGGAGATTTAAAAATTAAACTTCCGTCTAGATAAATAGAAATTTGTTCTATTTTAACTGTGTTGTTATCAAAATCAATATCATCCCATGTAAGTCCGTATGCTTCACCTTTTCTAAGTCCTAAAAGTACTATAAGTAAAATTGGAAGTTCAAAATGCTTATCTTCTAACAATTTAAAGAGTTGTAAAATTTCTTCCCTTGTATAAACATCAGCTATACTTGAAGCCTCTTTTTTAGGGCTTTTTACAAAGTCACATAAATTTTCTTTTATTTCTTTCATTCTATAGCATTCTTTTACTACTGACCTAAAAAAACCAAATCTTGTTTTAGCACTTTCAACAGTAAAATTTTCATAAAGATAATTTAAATATCTTTGAATTTGGTGAATTGTTAAGTTTTCCATTTTAGTATCTTTGAAAAATGGAGCTACATTTAATTTTACCCAACTTAATCTATTTTTTACTGTATAAGGCGACCAATCACGTTTATTTTCATTAATATATCTGTAGCATCTATCAGTAACAGTTATATCATTACTAAACATATATTTCTCATTTTGTATTTCTGCTTTTAGTTCTATTAGATGCCTTTCTGCTTTTTTCTTTAATCCGTATTTAGCAATACTTTTTTGTTTTATTTTGCCAGCTTCGTCATAGTATTCAACTATAACATTGTAGTTATTATTTCTTTTTCTTATAAAAGTACTCTTGATATTATCCAACTTCAAACACCCCTAATTCCTTGTCTATAAACCAACATGCCAATTCATGATGATTTATTTTTAATATATTTGCTAATTTTACTATTTGCTTGATAGTTACATTCTTTTTATTATGCTTATTTTCTAATTCACTCAGAAAACTTTGCGACAAATTACAACGTTCTGCGAGTTCCTTTTGTGTTAATTTATGTTTTTTTCTTGCTGTTTTAATCAAAATTATTTCACCTTTCAAAATATATTTGATTAATCCACAGTTTTTATTATTATGTCAGTTTAAGTCGTAAATATCGCTGATAGTGATATTTTTTCTGCTACAATTTTATTAGAAAGGGGAGAGACAATGAAAAAAGAAGAGTTTATTGAAAAAGTATTGAAGATAAAAAAGAAAAACAAAGATGATTATAAAAAAATAATTGATAAAATTAATGAACTAAGACAAGTAAAGTAATTTATTTGTCTTTTCTTTTTTTTATCATAGTTTGAATCATAGTATCAATTAATTCTTTATCGTCTTCACTTAAATCTGAATACTTTTTATATAAACTACTTATTTCATCATATTCTTTATTTAAATATTCATCAGCCCCTCTTAGCAGAAAATCTATTGTTACATGAAAGTAGTCAGCTATTTTTATTAATGTCTCGGCATCAGGAAACCTCCTATTTGTTACCCAGTTTGAAACAGATCCACGCTTTACATTTAACGTATCAGCTAAGTCTTTTTGAGTAATACCATTACTTTTTATTAAAAATTGAAGCCTATCACCAAAGCTAGTCATATCAACACCTCCCATTACTTCAAATATACCATAATTAATAATTATATGAAAGTTATAGCTTCAATATGAATATTTTTTCGAAAAAAATTAAAAATAATATTGACAACTTCAATATGAAGCATTAATATATAAGTATAAACTTCAATATGAAGCTAGAACAAATTAAAGGAGGTTATATAAATGCCAAACAATGTTGCTGGATTTAGAGCAAAATACAAAATACCTCAAAGGGTATTAGCTGATTTATTAAATATAAAATTGCCGACATATTGCAATAAAGAAAATAATGTCAGAGCTGAATTCACAAGAAGTGAAATGGTTTCAATAACAATATTTTTCAAGCAATATGAACCACAAATAACAATGGATGACTTATTTTTTTATCCAAAAGTGCTTCATAAAGAAGCATAACATATTAAGCTAACAAAAAACATTAGGGGGATGATGGGATATGAAGAAAGTTTTAACTGTTAAGGGAGTGTGGTTAATATAGAAATATGGAAAGATATTGAAGGTTATGAAGGTTTATATCAAGTTTCTAATCTAGGTAGAGTTAAGAGTCTAAAGTTTAATAAAATTAAAATTTTGAGTCAAGGAATTAGTGGCTCAGGTTATAAAATAGTATCTCTTAGCAAAGAAAATCAAAGAAAAATTTTTTTAGTTCATAGATTGGTTGCAATGGTATTTATAAAAAATCCTAATAATTATCCTTGCATTAATCATAAAGATGAAAATAAACTTAATAATTTAGCAAATAATTTAGAATGGTGTACCCATAGATATAACTGTAACTATAAAAATCACAACAAGAATTTGAGTAAATCATTAAAATCAAGTGAAAAAATAAAGAACAAAAAATTATCAGAAAAACATAAAAAAATATAAGTAAATCAATAAAAGGAAATAAAAATCCGAGAGCTAGAAAAATATTATGTATAACTACTGGAGAGATATTTAGTTATATAGAAGAAGTAGAAGAAAAGTATAATATAAAAACTTCTGGGATTAGTGCATGTTGTAGGGGAGATAGAAAATCCGCAGGTAAACATCCAATTACAGGAGAAAAGATGGTATGGAAATATATTGATTAAACAAGGGGGATAAAAAAATGAAATACAATAAGAAAGTCCTTACTGTCAAGGAAATTCAAAGCATACTACAAATATCTCAAAAAACAGCTTACAACTTAGTAAGACAAGCACTGGCTACTGGAGATCTGTTCAAAGTAATAAAAATAGGAAATAGATATAAAATTCCAACAGAATCATTTTTAAATTGGTTGGACCAAATGGATTAAAAGGGGGGAGTAATAAATGTCAGTAACTTGGATACTTAAGATTTATTGTAATCTTATAAGAACAGGTGAGGCAGAAAATGATTGGGAAGAATATTTTAAATTTCAAGATATGGTATTAAGAAAAATAAATAAGGGGGAATAGTAAATGTCAGATTTATATAGCAGTTACAAAGTTTTAAAAAATAATGAAGGACAAGCAGTACAAACAATACCTAGTTATGAAGTAGCAGAAATGATGGGAGTTGAACATGCTAAAGTTTTAAGAATGATAGAAGGAGATAAAACTCATATAGGAATTATACCTACATTAGATAAAGCCCAAATGGGCAGTATCTCATATTTCATAAAATCAAGTTATAAAGATAGTATGAATAGAGAAAAAGTTTGTTATGAATGTACTAAATTAGGCTGCGATATGTTAGCTAATAAAATGACTGGAGAAAAAGGGATAGTATTTACTGCTAGATATGTTAAAAAATTTAATGAAATGATAGAAGATCCATACAAAGGCATATTAAGATCAATATTAATGTTGGATAAGAAACAACAGGAAATAGAAAAAAGAGTAACTGGTATAGAAAATAAGATGACAATAGACTATGAGTTAGCAGAAAATCTAAGAAATGCAATAAGTACAAGAGCTGTATATTTACTAGGTGGAAAACATACAGGAGCATACAAGAAACTAAGCAAAAAACTATTTGCAGAATTTTATAGAGATTTAAAAACTTCATTCAAGGTTAACAGTTATAAAAATATTGCCCAAAAAAAATATGATGATGCACTTAAATATATAGAAAATTGGAAACCTAGTGAGATGTTAGTGTATGCCATACAAGGATTGAATGGTCAATTAAGTTTTGAATATTAAAGGGGGGTTTATATAATGCAAGACTATATTAAACATTTACAAAGCCAAATAGAGTACTGGCAGAGAATTGCCCTAGCAGAAAGAGAAAAGAACATTAAATTAGAAGAAATCATTAAGAAAATTGAAGAAAAGATATACAACTTAGAGGATAAGAGGGATTAATATGAACTGGATATTAGATGAAGTTAGAGAAAGCATACAAAATAAGATTACAGCATGTGAGAGTTTCATGGAACTATGTGATAGCCAAATAAAACTATATAAAGATAGATATAGTACAAACGATTTACAAGTTGCTTGTAATTATGAGTACTGGAGAGCATCTAAAATTAGAGTTGCATATGAAATAAAGGACCTAAAAGAAATATTACAAGAAATTGATGAAATGATGCAAGAAGAAGTAAGGGACCTTGAGGAAGCAGATGAAGATGAAAGAGAAAATAGAGCAGATGCTTACATGG
>OAWP01000262.1_pt1 | contig 50792 bp, 63 predicted proteins | sample 1517081 | NCBI WGS metagenome assembly OAWP01 (sample SAMEA2580167, study PRJEB22360) | human gut metagenome | biome: human gut; feature: human-associated habitat; material: faeces | place: Denmark | collected 2008/2010 | reverse complement strand
AACAGCTTTTCTGAATTTGTCACTTATCCCCCACCTATCTATTATTGGCAAGCCATCATCTATCAGCATTTCATATTTAGCAATAATAAGGCTGGAATTTTTCAATCCACAGGCATAATATATCTTCTTCTTTTAGTTGTTCCAATACAAGCCAATAACTCCTTATTCACTAATTCGTTTAATAATTGTCTTGTCCTTGGACCTTTTAATCCTATCTTTTCTGCCACCTGTTCCGCACTATATTCAACACCAGCCTCCATAATTACTAAAATCTGCTGATGTCTTTCTGATAACATCATTCCTTCCCTGTTTTTTTAATCTGCTGATTTTTCTGCTGATTCTGCTGATTTATCATCAGATTCCTTTTCCATCTTCATCACAAGTGTCACCTGATCGAGATTTGTATCTTCAATCAATTCAGGTTTTATCCATCCTTCTGACTTCCACACATCAAGAATTGTCGGGAATCCAGAGCCAGCATTATCGCCAAATCCAACCAATCTAAGCATAGTCTGCATATGCGGATTTCTTGACTTTGAATTGCCTCCACGATAAATATCCTCTAACCCTCTGCTTGAAGTAGCAGGTATCACATGTGAAGTGCCGCAGACTCAGGACAACGGCTCAGATGTGACAATCCGACCTCAGTTTGGACCTGCGTTAGTACCACCAAATACCGCATCAGGGAAAATCATCCAGATTCCACAAAGAAAAATCATTTAAAAGAAATCCAACAATCATCAGGATTTCTTGCTATTAAAGTTAATGACAAGCACACAAAAACGATAAAAAAAGAATAGTTGCTATTAGTAGCAAATTAGTAGCAAAGCAAAAGAAAAAGTCTCGGAAGCCGCTTGCTTAGCGGGTTCCAAGACTTGTGGCTTCTATTCAAACTCTGGGATTTCATAGTTCCACTCAGTCTAAAACTCAGTAAAAACACACTCTTCTCAATTCATTTTTCCATGAGATATGGCATTTTTCCATCTGTTCCAGAAGTAAAGTGTATCATATGTGTATCACGGAACAATTTTCGTGATACACGATGAAACTCTCTAAAAATAATATATCATAAATTTTAACTTGTAAGCCACCAGAAATTTTATTTCTCTACGGCTGACCACCTTGACAATTTGGACATTTTCTCTGCCAGATATCAGAGCCATTTGCGAAATACTGATGACCGCAATCTAAGCACTCCATCTGATAAAACCTCTGGTTATTATCTGTCCCTGGCTTTGATGTCTTACCAAGATTTTTTTGATTCTTCTTATTAACATACCCAGCCTCTGTAGATTTAAGTTCCATCTGAACGCTCCTCTCTGTTGGATGATTTTCGATAGTTTCTGCTAAAATGAACTCACTACTATTCTCTGTACTTTCATTTCTGTTTCTTTTATATAATATAGAAGCTAAAATTACTACTCCAACACCTAATATAATCCACCAAAATTTACTCACAACTCCAATAATCAGCATCATTGCTATTGGTGTTGCAATCTGATTCATCTTATACTGATGTTTGTTAGCTCGATAGTTTGCATATCTTCTATATGAAGTATCCGGTCTATAGCTCATAAGCCCCTCCTATTCTAAGAAAGAATCCTTGTACTTACGAAGCATCTGTTCAACCTCTTTCCAAATCCAAACATTCTCACCATCGTCCTCAAACACTTTTCCATATGTTTTAGGACCATCAAGTTTCATCTGTGCATAATTGTTTTTGAAATTAGAAACATATAAATCGGATTTAGACTTATCTCCGCAAAGCTTTTCCATTGTATCAAGAGTAACGCTACCAAAAGACTCCTCAGCTGTAAAAAACGCTCTAATTATTTTGTGATTGTTCTGATTTGGCTTTGCCGACCACGCTGGAATTCTCTGAATAGCCTTTCCTGTATAATCTCTATCAGCAACTGACTTTTTCTTATCAGGACTATACTCTTCGGATATAGCACCAAAAGTTTTTGCAATATATGATTTCACGCAATTCTCAAGAACAGTTTCTTGACCTTCGCCTGATAACTGCAAGGCCATCGTAAGCTTTTCGTATACATCAGAATCGATTGTAAAACTTATTTCCTTCTGCACTCCTGGCACCTCCTTTGCTTCTGATACTATACTACGCTATTTTTAGTATTTTGTTAATACTAAATACTAATTATCGTAACAAATAGTAAGGAGCTATATCTCTATAACTCCTTACCCACAACTCCTACTTGCTGTTTTCTTTTTTCAATCGTTCTACCAAGTATCTGAACAAGCAGCCTTTTCCTTCTACATCAGACATATTTACCTTGCCATTGACTTCGGCAAGAACCTTATCAACTTTCAAAGATTTGGCATACATTGTCTTCACAGGATTTTCTCTTGATCTGATAGATGTATCTGCCTGGAAAAGTCGCTGGAAAATTGGCGTAATCACAAAATCGCATGCTTCTAAGCGACAAATTTCTTCACTAAGAAATCCATATTTTTTCATGAGTATTAAAATATCCAGTTGACTCAGTTTGCCAAATATCTCGTCAAGCTGTTCTTTGCATCCAGCTTCAAGTTCTTCTCCTTGCGAAGCAACATCCAGCTGCTCATAAGACTCTTCCTCAGTGCCATTTTCTCTCATAGCATCCAATGAAATATTCCCCTTCTCAATATTTATCAATTCAACAATGGTAGGTATCTCTACATCGTCCCCCATTCTTTCCTTGATAAGCTCCATTGGCACCTTTTCCTCTACGATATCTAATTCTTTAGAGAGAGCATATCTTGCTGATCTGATTCTAAGCAAAATTCTACAATTATACTGGCTAATTCCAAGAGAATGCGCAATCGCATCTCTGATGCAATCTTTTGTTCTACTCTTCAAAAAAGTCTTTAACTCATACTGAATCCCTACGTCCTCCGACCTCATAAATTCAGGATTGTTAAATTTGTAAAAATCTCTCTTAACTACTTTGTAAACTCTATCCGAGTAGGCAAACTTTGTATTCTCATCTAACTTAAAGCTAATACTCTCGCAATCAATCATCTGCTCGACCACCGGTACTAATCTGTCGCCAATTGATTTCAAGCACGCTTCTGCTGCCTCTTCCATTCCAGCTTTCTTCAAACTAGCAATTTCTGCCGCCTTCTTAGTAAAAAATTCCTTTTCATTCTCTTGATTAATACTTTGCTGTTTCATTGTGTAATCTCCTTTTGCGATTTCTTCTCACGCGAAATGCACAATGAATCTGCAGTTCCTTCTACACCGTTTATGGCACGATAAATAACGGTCGAAGCATGTGAATCGACAAAATCATCATCATCGAAAAAATTCACTATGCATCTCGCCCGCTTTTTATGGCCATCTCAAAAGCTGAGAGAATATTTAATTAATTGTCTACTTTTGAACATCGTTGATGTTCAGCAAATACCACAAAGTCTTTATGATATTTGCTGAATACCAACCATTTAATAAAACAAAAAGCCCGAACAAAGAAACTCACACTATGTGTGACTTCTTTATCCGGGCCTCGTTACCATCGAACAGCACTTTCAGATAAAAATAAATATAAATTACGGAAACAAACTCTCTGTTGCTTCACATTAAAAGTCTAATGTGTATGTTGGCAAATCCTTGTCATAAAGAGCTTCATATAATTGCTCCACCGGTATATAAGCCTCTACCTTATTGTTCTTTTCATATACTAGAGCCCTTACCCCATTTACAAAGGCTGGTTTACCAAACACGATTCTCTTTCCATTATCATGAGTAGCTACGATTCTTTTATCTCTACCTCTCATACCATCACCTCCTTAAGATACGTCTATTGTACCATCGGAAAAATCTAATGAATTTAAGCCAAAAATCATTTCACATTTTTTGTTTTATTACTTCGCATTTAAGAATTCCCATAGCACACGACCCACAAACGAATCTACACTATCCTCTACTTTTGCATATTCTCCTCTTGTTACTTTATCGCACTTATCCAGATATGCCTGATTCACTAGTCGAATTATTTCCTTTGCATTATCATCCCTAGCTTTTTTCTGCTCATCACTCATTTTCTTCAATTTTTCCAGAAGTTCTTTTTTAGTTTTCAGATGTTGCTCTAAATAAGCAATATCTTGTTCCAAATCAACAATTTCTTCAGAAGTCGACTTTTTAAAAATAGAAATGCATTCACCCGCACTTATGCGTTCCTCATATGTTTTCCATCCACGAGCACCTGCAGAGTATCTCCGAAGTGTTTCTTCATTCATTTTGAAACGATAATCAAAATAGCTTTCAGTCAATGTATCGTAATACTCTTCCCTTGAGCATTCACCATCTTCCTCGAACCCCATTTTTTTGCTCTTTTCCTTTACATCACCTAAAAGTTCACTTATTAAGGAAGCAATTCCACGATCTACACCAATGTTTACTCTATCTTCTTTCAACTCTTCCATGTCAAATAATTGAAGCATTTCCCGATAATCTGGATTATCCATATATCCCTTTTTATTTGCCTCTTTAGCCATTCGCATATAATACTGATTTACGAAAAGAGTATAGTCTGCTCTGTCAATGTCAATTGCAAGTCGTTTTAATAAAAGTCCCATGTCTTCCTGCGTTTCTTCCACATAGGATGTAATAAATTTAGTTAAAATTGGAACAATACGCTCTGCCCAAATGCCAATACCATTGGATGCAAAATGACATGGCAATCCATAAACCATGCTCTTAAATGGTAATGGAAGGTTATCGATTTCTTTACACAAACGACCATAGTAATCACCTACTTGCGTTGCTGTTACATTCTTTGCCGCACTTTTTGTTCTTCCGGCAGGATTGAAATCAAAATTCCTGCAAAGTAGGGATAACAGTTCTCCACATTCTGCTGGGAAAAAACTCTCTGTTCCACTTCCCTCCGAATCAGTCTTAAATCCTGAAGTATCCAAACCATAATACGACTTCATTTTTTTCAACCTATAGTCCAAATCCTGAACGGAACCTCTTTGACTCATATCCATTATTTCTTCTTTTGTAAAGTCAACTTTTCTTTGTTTTTTCTTCTTTGCCATTTTAGTTCCCTCTTTTCTTCATCTGTTAGCTGTATTATATTTTCTTTCTTGAAATATGTCAAAGTTACGATTATGTATTTCGCCTTTAATATTATCAGTCATTATTGACATTTATTGTATTTCACGTATTATTGTAAATACATAAACAGCTCATTTATATGGCGGTGCGGATATATTATGTCACTTTTTTGTATTTCACTTTTGCCATATTTATATAGCTTTCGAGTTTTTGTATTTCAAGGAGGTCTTTATGCATATTTCAAAAATTTTTTTAGAATTTGAATATTATCCTGCGAATCAATATTCTTATCATTTTGATTCAACAACTACTGGTCCGAATGACACCAGATATTCTCTTGCTATAACAAAATATCAACGCCCATATACACAATATTTCTTACGCTTTTCTACCACTAAAGGATTGATTAATTCCGCTGATCCTAATGAAACAGATTTAGTCAGTCAGCTTCTTTCTATTCGAATGATGATACACAAGCACATTTCCTGTACAAATGAAGCATATAATGATGCATTGATTGAATTCTTCTATAAATACGGCTTTTTTTCCAACCCTAATAACGATTTACTTAATGTCAGCCGGGACTCTATCAATAGTTTTCTTGATCTACTTTTTTATATAGTAGAAATCCGAAAAACACTATCCTCCGAAACAGGATTAACAAACAAATCTTGCAAGTATCTTCTTAGCATCATTACAAATATGCTTTTTCTTAAAATCAATAATTATGAATTTGACATAACATCATTTCATCTTCCTTATTGTATGGTAAGGACTGATAGTCGAATGTACGATTCTTTTGACGATATTGATGCTGAGATAAGAAAATCAAAAATCATGGAGATTGACGCTAACCAACTGTCAGAAGATGAATGGGAATACTATTATGCGGCAAAAGATATCATCCTTAATCTACAAGAGTATTTGGAGAAACACTGTTCGCCTGAAGAAGTACAAATAACAAACTTTTACAGAACACATATTATAGATGGCCACTTTAATCTGGAAACAAATAAATCTACCAAAAAGACATCTATCGTATTTAATGGCTCTGATCTTACAGATTTTAAGAAAGAAATTGTTGATATAAGCAACACTGTATGCAACTATTTTTTCTCTCAAGCCTTTAAGGAATCTCCTATTTTACTAAACAGCCAACTCAATAGAGATGCAATAGAACATAACTTAAAGCAAAATGTATACAATTTAGGCGATGCACTTTTACTATCTCTTTTATACTTTGATCCAACTTCTCAGGAATTCAAAAAGTGTGAATTAGACACATGTTCTAATTACTTTATTGCCAGCAAAAATAATACTAAAAAAATTTACTGTTGCCGTGCACACGCCAGAACCGCTGCAACGAAAAAATTCCGTGAGTTAAATTAAGTATTACTAATTGAAAAAAGGGCGCGAAACCAACCAGACAAACTTTGTCTAGCTAAGTTTCACGCCCCTTGGCTCGTCTCGTTGCAAGACCTCCACTGTCGTGATGGCATTCATTCAATTGTTAGTTGTTATTTAGATAAAGTATTTCCCATCCTTTGCACCTTTAATAATCTGAGCTTCTGTCATTTTCATTGGGGTAATTACTCTAGTACATGTTTTGCATCTAATCATAATACCCTTTAGTACAATGTCGTCTTCACATCCACATGGTAGATACTCCATTCTAAGTCCTTTTCTGCATTCCTTGCAGTGAAAAGCGATCGCTTGCATAAGATTTACACCTCCAAATAAGACAATAATTAATCATCTTGTCCGAGAGATAAAAGGGTTTCAAGTCAAATCTCCGCAACAGTAACCAAGACCGGGATCAATCGGTCTATGAAGCAGGTTTTCCGTCAGATACCGAGTCCGTATCCCCTACCACACAACTCTAAAGCTGATCACATCCGTAACCAAAAGGCAAACGTTTGTTCCGATATTACTATACTCTCATCTGCTTCGAATTGCAATAGTTTTCTCGAACATACATTCTATTTCTTATAATTACTCATAAACACACGACAATAAAACGGGACATATCAACATATAACACAAAAACTGTTATACACTGATACGCCCCGGCTAAGTGGTGGCTAGCAAATGCTGCCCCTAGTGCTCAGTAGCATTAAAATATTAATTTACGAAGCAAATTTCTTTACACTTGCTTTGTATGCAGTCATATTATCTAAGTCCCATAAGACCATTCTAGTACAAACGCTACAATTGCTAGAAATCATCCCAGATGCATTAAAGTAAGAAAACATTTTACTCTTCCCGCAATATGGACATTTTATAACTGCAGTAATCTCTAAATCATTAAGGTTTACAGTACTATCATCTCTCATTTACATACACGTATAATATGAAGATGAAAAAAGACCTTTTTGGAGTCCCATAAATGATTCCAAACAAGGCCTTATTCATCTTCATATTCTGTTTTTGGGGATAGTCCACTTTGCCCTTTTCAGGATAAATGACTTTGCCCCTGAACATGTCCGTTATTCAAACTCGATTTTGTAAGGCTGATTTTTAGTATTTTCTTTCATATTAAATACTATTCTCCTTGTCTTTTCGGTCTTAAAATTTGTATTATTTATATCTATTTGAATTATTAACATCACGATAACATCATTCAACATTTTCAGGATTAGGCTGAATTTCTATTACATCTTCTATCCTGCACCCCAGCTTCTGGCATATCCCGTCAATGTGTTTCATCTCTACATATTGATTCTTTGACAGCCTCGACAAAGTCCCGGCACTGAATCCTACCATATTCATGAGCTGTGTCTTCTTAATATCCTTGTCGATAAGTGTCTTCCATAATGGTCTATATGATATCATATCTGCTCCTTTTTATCAATTCCGTAACTGTGTTTCCTGTTTTACTCATTATAATTCAATACCTTATTCCTGTCAACATTTTATTCTAACTTGTTAGAAATTTTATTCAACTTTTTGTATCAAAACTATTGACGTACAGTGTACATATGGTAATATACAACCAACAACAGAACAGAACAAAATTACAACAGATTAGAATTTTAATTTTACAAAATGGAGGAAAACAATATGTTAAAGGAACAGAGATTTGGAGTAGAAGTTGAAATGACAGGAATCAGCAGAAAGAAAGCTGCAGATGTTCTTGCAGAAGTGTTCGGAGCAATCGCAGGTGAGCCAGACGGTACCTGCTATCACACACGCATCATCAAGGACCAGAAGAACCGCAAATGGAAAGTCATGAGAGATTCATCTATCACACCGGTAAGAAACGACAATTCAAATGCTCCGATGGATGAATACAGAGTAGAAATGGTTACACCACCCCTCAACTATGAAGACATTGAGCTCCTGCAGGTCGTTATAAGAAAGCTCCGCGAGAACGGAGCAAAATCCCATCGCAGCTGTGGTATTCACATCCATGTTGACGGAGCCAATCACACAGCGGCATCTCTCAGAAGACTGGTAAGCTTCATGACAGCTAGGCAGGATCTGATCTATGAGGCTCTTGAAATCGGTGATCGTGAAAACAGCTGGTGTCACAAGCTTAACAAAACACTCCTTAATGCAATGAAAAAGGACAAGAACCTCACGAACGAAAAAGCAGAGGAAATCTGGTACAGCAGTGCAAATGACGGTTACTGTGGTGGCATAGACCATCAGCATTACAATTCCACAAGATACCATGGTGTGAATCTCCATGCTTTTTTCACAAAAGGTACAGTCGAATTCAGACTTTTCAACAGCACACTTCATGCTGGAAAAATCAAGGCATACATTCAGTTCTGTTTAGCTGTATCTGCATGGGCTATCACCTCCAACGACAAGCTGGTGTTCCGTTCCATGGATAATTACACTGCAGAGCAGAAAGTTACAATCATGAGAAACATCCTTACTCACAGACTTGGTCTCTATGGGGACGAGTTTAAGACCTGCCGGCTTCACATGATGAACCCTTTGAAGAAAGCCGCAGGCATGGCAGTAAGAGAAGCTGCGTAGCACACAATGCGCTGACCTATCGGCATGACGGGGAGAATGGAGATAATATGGCAAATCAGAAAAATATCCCTATAGGGCTCAGGAAGAAATACAGGATTGTTATCTCTGGCGGGCTTTCCAATGAGCATTTTGTGAAAGCTCCAAACAAGACTATTGCCAGGTCTATGGCAAAAGGAGAACTTAATCCATGGATAAAAATAATCAAAATTGAGGAGGTATCAGCATGAAGAAATTATATGTAGCATACGGAAGCAATCTCAATATTGCACAGATGGCTCTCAGGTGCCCTACAGCACATATTTATGGCACCGGCCTATTAAATAACTGGGAGCTTATTTACAGAGGCAGTATGACCGGATCATACGCAACAATAAGGAGAAGAAAAGGCTCTGCCGTTCCGGTTGTGGTATGGAGTATAATGGAGAATGACGAGAAGAGTCTTGACATTTATGAGGGGTATCCCAGATTTTATTTCAAGCAGAATGTTATGGTAGATCTTCCGTCCGGAAAGAAGAAAGCAATGGTCTATATCATGGATTTGAAACGTAAGCCAGGCAGGCCGAGTCAGCGGTATGTAGAATCCATCCGAGAGGGATATATTTCAAACAATCTGGATATACTCTACTTAGAACGGTCACTCACTTTGAATTCGCAGGAGTGCAAAAAAGAGACGTTCTGTAAAACGTCTCTTTTTTAGGCAAGCGAGGAGTTGCAGCTCCTTACTCGTCTGTTTTTGACTTTTGCGACCCGTTAATGGTTCGTGTAGCTCTTGGAGTTTTATTCGGCACCCTTACGATTAACTCATCGAGAGAACAGTCCAATGCCTCGCAGATAAGGTCCAGGTGGTCCAAATTTACCCTATCTACCATCTCATGGTACAACTCGTTAATCGTAGTTGGTCGTATACCGGTCTTTCTCGCAAGATCTGCCTGAGTCCACTTTCGGTCACCAAGTCGTGAAGAAAGTAAAATTCTAATCATACGTCATTGCTCCTTCCGTTATAATCTACCCCTTTTCCGGAGAGAAAAGGGGTATTTGTTAGATTATCACGTAGTTCGTTATTTCTTTATCGTGTTAAATTGAGCAATGACGACCTCATCATCTAGTATATCACAGCCATTTCATGCTATTTTTTCTTGAGCCACTTACTATGGACAAATCCTGCGTATTTATCAATGGCGACCAAATACCATTTTACACCATCCTTAGTGCTGTAGTATCCGTAACACTTCACTTCTGCGCCCTCTAAGAGAGTGAGGATTACAGTGTTGCCAGTACCGGCTCCTGTCCTCATATTCAGATCAGATGTTGTTACATAGGTTCCGGCAAGAGAATTATTCCTGCTCGTTGCATATCCAACCTTGGCAGAACCGTTTTTGAGCACATAATTCTTCTTTGTTGCAGGAGCGGAAGGTGCCGCCGGAGTTGCCGGCTTGACGGATGCTTCTTTATCATACTTCGGAACTCCAAAGCCCCGGATGTATTTTCCGTTCACAGCAAGGCTTCTTCTCTTGACCGCATTGGAATAATTACCCTCAATTACAGTAATCAGGGCACCTTCTACCTTTTCAACAACACCGACATGATCACTAGAACCCTTATTATCTCCGACACCGCTATCCTGCCAGTCATAAAAGATATAATCTCCATGGCTCGGAACGTAGGCATCATTCTCCACCCAGCATCCTAACGACCGGAATAAAGCAATCAACTTATCACAGCCGCACTCTGTAGGAATAATGTCTGTATATCCCTTGGCGATGGCACACGCACTTGCAAAAGTGGCACACCATGCATCAGTGTACTTAACCTTATATCCTCTCGCCAGCGGCTTGTGGTTGTTGTAAAGGTCGATAATCTTTTTATGGCTTCCATCAGCTTCCTTGCATCCAATCCAGCTCTGTGCCTGTGCCACAATTTCACTTCTCTTTCTACTCATACTCTTAGTACCTCCTACAAATTTTTCGTAATAATTCTGACCATACGAGGCTCTTTTCTTCTGAACCGCTGTACTCTGGTCAGCAGGTCTTTCAAACTGCAAAAGAACCGCATTGGATGCCTCTGCGACACTTCCTGCGGTTCTCAAAATCTGATATACGGAGCAATACGACTGCTTCAGTTCCTTAACAAGAAATGCAAGCTGCGTTTCCATATCTCCGATTGATGTTTTTTTTGCTCGCACGAATGTAAGCAGATTTTGCTTTCTGCTCCAGTACGTCCATTGAGCCAGTCCATACCCGGCGCCGTCTTTAACGAAATTTTGATAATCTCCGTTATCAACGGCAGCTGTGTATGTATCATCGGTAAGCCCCAGCTTCTTCTCGGAACTGTTCTGCAGATTGGTCGGTTTTAATCCGGACTCTGCATACAGATTCCCCATGAGTCCGGCTGTACCGAACTCATTGAAACCATTGCTTTTTAAGTAATTCCAAATCTTCTCGTCATTTGTTTTTCCAGTTAAAGCCATACGATCGCCTACCTTTTAAACTGTGCGATTGCCTGCATTACCTTGTCATATCCCACCATTGCACATAACCAGGACAACAGAATCAGTGCAATCAGATATACCGCTGTCTGTGCATTAAGTACAGCTCCGACCAAAATAATATAGGCAATGCCAACCGCAATTGAAAGACCGATTGCTACATATCCTGCAAGGGCATTGGGATAATACTTTTTACCCCGCTCGTCCAACCACTTTTTAATAGCCTCCGTAAAAAGACCAGTCAGTGTGGATACAATAAGTAAACCTAATAAAAATACTTCAAGACTCATCATTCATTTCCTCCATTTCTGAATTGTTATCTTCTTTTCTGTCTGCACGTTCCCAGTCATGCTCCCTTTTCCTGTCCTTGGTCGTGCGGATCCATCCGCAAATGCCGGCTTCTCCGATTGTCGCTGCAATAACAGCACAGGCATACGTTTCCGGTATGGCTGCGTACTCCCGGAATATGCACAGCATCTGCCAATTAAACCAAATAAAAAAGGCAAACATCAGAATCAATACCAGATTCAGAGTGCCTACCTTTCCTATTGCTTTTTTAATGTTCTTCCACAGGTGGAAGCCTCGCCTTTTTCGCATACATACCTCCTACATACCTATCTGTGTAAACATAAAGCCTACAGCAATGCCAATTATCGTTGTGATCACATAACCAACGACCTTTCTCCACATCTCACCGTCTTTGCTTTCTAAAGACACGAGACGTTTTCCTTGTGCCTCCTGCTCTTTGACCATGCTCTCAACAGACTGTGCCAGCTTTTCGATTGATACCGTAAGAGCATTGATCTGCTTGGTGTTTTCTTCCAACTGTTCAATTCTCTTGTTCTGGCGGTGGTCTTCATCCTCAATGCGTTTCTGATACTCCTCGTACTCTGCCCTTGTGATTGGCTCCTCCATTCACTGCCTCCTTTCCAAAGAAAAAAGAGCCTTCCGGCTCTCATTCTTTCATTTCTTCGTACTGATCCATACATTCTTCCAAAATTTTCTCGTCAATCTCCTGGTTTGAATCCACTTCAAAGAATCCATTTATAGTCCGCAGGTTATGTATCTCTCTGACATAGCTTTTCAGTAAAGCTGTCATTCGATATATGATTTCATCCTGCTTTTCAACCATGTCCATATAGATTTCAAGAAGCTCTAAATCATTCTTACCCATGCTATTCCTCCATATTGTGTGTGAGTACAAAATCTTCCCACAGTTTATCCTTAAAGCGGTTTCCATCAACATGCTCAAGCATTCCTGCGTAGCTGGCTGCCACCTGCTTGCAGTAATCGAAGGATACCTCATATTTTTTGTATTTTTCCGCCACTCTCCGAAGGTTCTTTTTCATTCTCAGAGTAGTGCTTTTCCTTAAAAGAACATGATCTGGATAGATTACGCATCCCACGAACTCACACCCACACCTGTTTGGCCGGAGTGCACACCGATCATTAAATTCAAGTAGCAGTTTTTCATTGAGAAACTGAGTGAGCAGTTTCCCATATTCCTTCAGCTTTCCCTTATCTGTATCAGTGATAATGATATCATCTGCAAATCGGATGTATTTTTTTATCCCCAAGGTTCTTTTTGCGTACTGGTCCAGCTGATCAAGATACATATTCCCAATCATGTGTGACAGTCCGCCTCCTATGGCGATTCCCTTATCCCAGAGCATTTCATCGTCCGTAATTGTAAGATGGTTGCCATCAAGTGGCATCCCGAACGGTCGCTGTGTGCTGCACATATAGTACCGCATAAGCTCTACAGTGTATTTGTCGGAGATCTTCTTTTTAATGATATTCATCAAAACTTCGTGGTCAATCCGGTAAAAGAATTTTCTAACATCAAACTTGTAATAATACGCATACTGTCCTCTACCATTAAACTCATGAAACCACGAAGCAAGTCTCCTAACCGCTTCGTGCTGTCCTCTGTCCGTAACACATGCGTATGTGTCAGTTATGAATCCTCTCTGAATTGGCTCATATAGAACGTCATATATTGCCCTCTGAATCACTTTCGTGGTGTAATCAGTGTAAATAACCTTTCTTACTTTTGGATCAAATACAAGGAAGCTGCGATACCGCACTGGTGGAATATCCAGTCTCCTGAGCCTGTCTCTCAAGTTCAGAAGATTTTCCTCAAGGTTCCTTCTGAACTCTATAATCTCCCATTTGTCAGTGTGCTGTGACGCACAGTTCTTATCTGCTCTGAGCAGATTTTCAAATGATGTTATTTCATAATAAACATTCTTTATCGACATTGTTTCTCCAGTTTGGCACACACGGAATTCGGATATGCCTACTATCGGTGTGTGCACAGTTTTAATTTTTTGCCTATGGCAAGGAAAAGCAGTCCTTTACCTACCATGTACTGGGAGACAGCCCTTGAGCTGTCAGCATCTGACTATTTGGTAGAGCGGAGCGGAAGCCGAGGTTCCAGTTCGAGTTCGAGCGGGGATTGTTGCCGTTCAAGGCGAACAGACCCGCATTAGCACCGTTGTTCCAATTGCCACCAGAGTAGAACGCTACACCGCAATCCCTATCTCTGGACATTCTTGATCCAGCCGCCTACCATTTTACCAATTTCAACGACTTTCTCAGCCCAGATTTCGTATTTTTTGATCGGGAGGAATCCAAGCTTGTAAGAAAGACGGATATATGCCTTTAACTTTGTCACTTCAACATCAAGCTCCTGCAAAGTTGTCTTTTTATAATATTTCTTAGACCCCTCGACTACTCTTTCGAGGATAAGGTTCATACACCGCTTTATATCCACAACTAAGGCAAACTTCTCAGACTTTGGAAATTGTTGCAAACACACGTAAGCATATTCCATCATCTCAAAGACCTTCTGCTGTATCTTCATTTCTTCCATTCTTTTTTCATCCTCCCGTTAAAAACACAAGTTATTTTAGCATCCTTGTTAGAATTTATGCCATTTTGTTACATTATCACGTATTCCGTTATCGTAACCTCCAAAAAATATACCCCACTATCGTGGGGGTAGACAGAACACATTACTCAGTAGGCAGGTCTACATAAGCGGAGCGGAAGCCGAGGGTCCAGTACGAGAACGAGCGGGGATAGGTGCCGTACAAGGCGAACAGACCCGCATACGCACCGGAGTACCAACCGCCACCAGAGAAGAACGCTCTCTCGTCGGCTCCATTGTTCATCCACATATGGTCGTCTTCGTATTCAGATGCAGTCGCACTTGCAGGCAGAAAGGCCAATGCCTTTAACACCGCCTGAGCTGCCGCTGATACAGAAGACGCACAGGTAACGCTTGCGAAAGCACAATCACGAGAAGTGTCAGCCTGAGTGGTGATTGTTGCAGAATAGGTAATCTTGCCAGATACCCAGTCAAGCTTAATAGAGTTCGCTGTAGTTCCAGATCCGTTCGGGGTAATGTACGCTCCGGTTGTCGCATCAATGGCTTTCCACTGTGCACTGGATGCTGCCTGTGAATGGTCGAGATCCGCAGCATTGTTATTAACAAGCACCTGCAGTTCTCCTTTTACAGTTCTGGAACCGCCATTCCACTCCCAGATGTTTCCATTCAAATCCCAGATACCCTCCAGAGTGCCGTCATGGCTCCATGATACAGGACCAGTTCCGGTCAATACTCTGGCTGTTCTTCCGGAATCATTTACTCCTGGAGCAGGAATTGCTTTATAGCCACCCTCAGAAGCATCTTTGCCATAGTTGTTATTACCTTTAGGCAGACAGCCATTTGCCTTGCACCACAAAGCGATTGCCGCCCATTCAGCCCTTGTCATAAGGTGCCATCCGTCGCCCTTCTGTGTACAGTAGCTGATTGCCTGATCCAGATTAACAGAAGTCTTAGGGTCCTCACAAGGAAGGCTGTACGCTCTGTTGTTGTTCACAATATTCTGGTACTTGGAAATGTAGATTGCATCAACTTCCTGCCCATTGACGATAAAGGCAGGATGTACGGAATCTGCTCCGCCAGGGATAACCTGTGAGATTTTGAATTTCGGGATTTTAACCATGACGGAAGGAAGCCCCTTATCATCATAAAGAATATCATTTGTAGGGCACACCGCTTTAAGTGCCATTGCTGCTAAATCAAAATTTGCCATAGTGCTTATACCTCCTCTACTCTTTCTCTCTCATCAACGCTCCAAAGTGTAAGTGTGACATCATCCATGTTAAGAGGCTTTGCAACCATCTGGATGCCTTTCTCTCCATCTTCGCCCTCTGTCTCATGCCCCTCATATTCCTTGGCCGGAATATCGACTTCTGCCACATACCACTTTCCGGATGCTGTGCCGATTACAAGATCTCCATCATCATCAAAACAGATATCCTTATGCTCTGGCTCATCCTTCTGGAGCTTGGCCAGATTCAACATAAGCTCGTCAGCGAACGTGATCTTGGTACCGCTCACTTCGAAATCGATCTTGGTGCCTGCGTTTTTCTCTACAATTTTCATGAAAGAATTCCTCCTTTTACAATGTATTTAACTGTTACTGATGTGGCACTTCCGTCAAATCCAAGCTTAAATCCGTTAAGAGCCTTATCTGATACCGATAATTCCCCCGGAAGCCCACCGGAAAAGCCCGTCACCCTTGCCTCTACAAGGTAGTTAGTTGTTTTCCTTGTCTTGGTAAGATTTATGGTCTTATCGCTGTTATTGAACGGATACTTCAAGGTGTTGGTAAGGGTAACAGTACCCGTTTCCACAATGTTCTCCGCCTCAAGCCCGCTTACTCTTTCTTCGTGATCGGCTTCAAACTGAAGCTGATGCTGAAAGATAATCTGCTGTGCAATCTGTGAATCCTGGATAGCTTCCTCCATGCGGTTGAAGTTCTCTGCACTCTGATTGGTGCCCTGCTGCATGAGTTTCCCGGCAGGCTCCATTGTCACAGTTCCGTCCGCATTCTGAGTAGCTTTGTATGTTCTTGCAGGATCTCTTACATTGTCCTGCCAAAGCATTCTGTCAAACATGTCTTTCCTCCTTCTATTCTTCTACCATAGGCACGTCGATCTGGATCAACGCACCTTCCGTTGAGCTCTTGACAATAGACCGGTTGCCTTCATACGCAACGTCTCCGTCTGCATCAAGCAGTCGTACTTTGGTAATCGTTATTGACATTTCATCGGTTGTCTCGATTTTGAATGTCATGGTATTTCCAGACATACTCTTTTCAGTGAATCGTCCTTCGTACCACTTCCCTGTTGCCGAAGCATAATACTGTGCTCGGGCAATCTTGCGCAGCCACCATCTGCGGTTTTTATCCAAAAAGGTTTTCTGCCAAGCCACTACAATCCCTCCTCTCCACATAGATTTGTACCGCATTCTACATATGTTAAAACAGCAGAGCTTTCGGAAGTTCCAAATGAAACTTTGTTTTCGCTCTGCTGACCTAATGTAGCAATATCAGGGTTGGTTCCACATTGTTCGTATGCTATCAATGCAGAACTCTCATTTGTGCTAATAGTAATCTTATCCTCGTAAGAAATGCCTACTGTGGTGTTCTCCGGATATGTGCCGGCTTCCTGCTCCTCTGAGCTCGGTAAATGACCGTAGACCATATCAGATGAACTGGTACGTATATTTACACCATTTTCAAGAACCATGCCCTTGGTGGTATCTGTTGGATACGTTCCTGCGAGCATGTTTTCGTCACTTGGCATATGCGGATATACCACATCATTGCTGATTGTGCCGACATTCATGCCGGATGGAATGTATGCACCTACGGTTGCTATATCCGGCTTTGTTCCACACAATTCATATGGAAATACATAATGTGTGATATTGGTATGGAACTTTATCTTTGTGGTGCTTATGAGCAGGACTTCTGCCAGGATATGTGCTGGCTTCATTTTCTCTATCAGAGCCTCAAGGTCTGATATATATACCTGATTCTCCTCTTTTATCTGTACCGAAATGGTAAGTCTTGTTGTCATTCTTACGGATGGAGTTTCATCACATCCTGTATAATTCTTCACTATGCTCTTAATAAGTGAACCGGAAAACTTGTCTCCGCCATTCCAGAACAGCTTCACCCTTTTTCTTCTGTATTCGAGATCTGTCTGTGAATCAGGAAGAAGATTGAGCCATTTTTCCCACCGGCTTATCGTTTCCTCATCTGCAGTATCGATGAACTGATCCTGCATAAGCTTTTCAAGCCCTTCCGCACCTACATCAAGCGTTTTTCCTGCAAATCTGTAGTTGGTGTCCATTTCCAACAAATCCCGATAAAAAAGCGGACCGTAGGAAAGTAATTCCTCGTATCCGCTTCTTTGCTGATTGTAAAATACTGTACTAAGCATCGATCAGCACCTCCTTCAGAACAGGTGTGCTCTCCTTCCCTACCTTTACATTTTCAGTAGAGCCATTGAGCTTCAGAGAAGCAGGAACATAGTCTAATATGCTTTCTGCCGACGCAATCAGCGAACCAATTGAGGACACTCTCACAGTAATATCCTCGTCTCCATCGACAACCAGTGTCTTGAAATAAGTCTTGATTGCATTCTGGACTTCCGTCTGTGCTGTCTGCTTGCTGTACCCGCTTTTCAAATCTGCACTGAATGATACCGAAATATCAACCGCCTCCGGAGCGGCCGCCAGAAAATGAGCTCCCAGATCAGATACCCCATCTCCTAAGCCATCACTGAACGTAAGAGCCTTGCCGTTGACAGTAACTTGATACCCTTCCACAATCGGATCAATATAACTCTGTACGTCCTCTAATATGCTCTTAGCGGGGATTCCGCCCTCTGTGGAATATATGACAGCCTTAACGGTATTTTCGCCTCCGTACAACGGCAATATGTGTGCCCTGCCCACACCCGCTCTTTCCTCGCACCAGACTTTGTATTGTGAACGATTATTATTCTGTGCCGGTCCTGTTTTCTTTTCCTGCCATCTGCTTCTTAAATCATCGTCTGTTTCTTCCTCAGCTCCCGGAATATAAAGAGAGCCAAGCGTACATGCTTCAAGACCGTTGACTTCGTAGACTGGCACGACATTCTGTCCGGGCAGGATAGAATTGGTCGCAGTTCCAAGGACTTCTGACTCCAACAAAAACCTGTCATCCTTCGATATAAGCTTGAAGTAGCAGGATTCTACAAAGAACCTGCTTCCAAGTTCCGGAGTTGTGCCAGTAAATGAAACTTCATAGTAGGATGGAGTGGCACTTTGTCTGTAAATGCCATCCTGAGCCGCCTTTTCCGTCAAAACATCTCCGGTGCAGGTATCAACTGCCAGCATTTCAAAGGCTGTACTGAGATCATTCATGAATTTTGCAATACGGATGCAGTGACCTGTGGCAGCATCCATGAATAAGCTTCCCTGTCTGGTATCCACCCCGTATTCTTCACCAAGAGCTCTCGCCTGATCCATAAAGTAATCTTCCGTAAATTCTTCAAACACCTAAATCACCTCCTTTGTCTGTATGCTTCCGTAAATTGTGTCTACATCAAACGATATGATCACACTGTCCTGATGCGGATAGGTATCCTTAAATTCAAACCCGAAGTTATAAACATCCAGAATTCTCTCGTCATGAATCAGTGTGTCTCTGATAAGGAAGGGCATTTCTGCCTCTATATACTCTCTTGTTGCAGTGTTCCTTATAACACTGTCACGTATTTCGCTGCCATACTGACTGTCATAAATAAGGCAATGAAAACGAGGTGTCAGAAGGGCTTTCTTTATGAACTGCTTAACAGCCTCCTGCTCATCTATGAATCCGGCAATCCGACCAGCTTCCCAGTCTATAGCGTAGGTTCTTGATGTGATCGTTTCCTCGTCTTCAATGGCAGCAACCGGAATAGCTATGTCAACCGCCATCTGATTACCCCTTTCTGTCCAAAATGTAATATTGTTTTCCGCTGTTGAATGCCAGCAGATAAACGGTATCGCCTTTCTTTAGTGCGTTATGAATCATAAGAACTCCGTCTCTGACAGTAAATGTTGCCAGAAAATGGGAATGTGCTCCATCATCGCTTCCGCTTAGTTCCTCATGTGTATGCTTTCCGTCCGTCTTCGTTTTTGATATGAGAGAGCCGGCTCCCGTTTCCAGATCAACCTCGATCTGGTAGTCCGTAAGGCTTCTCGGTACCACAAGCGAATTGGCGGTTAATACCATTTTTGCATCATTCTTCAGCGTGACTTCCAGTGGAGAGGCGGATGTTACAATTCCCTCCTTCACACTCGGTGCTTCCGGTGCCATTGATTGTATCAGCTGTTTTATTCCGGTAGGTGTTTCCTGATCTGCCATAATCCATCCTCCTAACTAAATGTGCCATCATCAACCCAACCAAACACCCTGCTCTTGCTGTCTGTGTGCTCTAGGTGCCATGGGTGAGCCTTGCCTTTTGCAATGTGAGTAATCTTGGCCGGACCTGCATTGCATCTGGAGCCGGTAGGCTTGCTTGCGGCACTGTTCACATAGTGGTAACCGCCATTGAACTGCACAACGTCTCCTATCTTGTGTTCAGAGCTTGTCTGTGTTGAGCCTGATGATTTTGTCACAGGCTCTGCAAAGTTAAGCTTTAAGGTCATTGTATGGCTTTCTCTTGTGTACTTGTGGGTGTCTTCATCAATAAAAAAAGACCGTTTTAATCCAAGATGAGGGATGATAACATAAACACATTTTCCGGATACAGCTTCCGATACTCCCATGCCAGAGACCTTCAAACTCTGCTCCGGTGTCCCCTTTTCATCAAAGATTGATTCGACCAGCTCCTGCATCTGTGCGGCTGTGTAGGAATCGTCCACCGACTTTACCTCCATGAAGGTACCAATCTTCGATTCCAGCTCGGTATTGGCTTTCTCATACACTATCGCATCCTCCTTCGACAGGAGCCTTACTCTGGTTCTTATCTTCTCAATGCTCTTGGAGTATTCGTAACTGGTGAGGTTTGACTGACTGCTCCCAGCTTCCAATACCCACTGCATGGCATTTTCCACTCTTTTTCTTAAATAAATCGTGCCATTTTCGGAAGAAATATAATATCTTTCCCCTGTGGCTTTATACGTTGTGCTTAACGCATCGAGCATCACATCATAATAAGTTGTCTTTGCTTTTGGAAGTTCCGGTATTACATAGCTTGTATCAACCGCATTTCCTGTCATTCCCAGCCTTGACATACAATCATTGAATATATCTGTGGCCGTCTTGTTGGTATAGCAGAATGAATCCTTGTTATTCGCCAGATAATAAGCATTGTCATAGGCTTTTACCACCAGCTTTTTAGAATTACTCTGCTTATGGCTTGTGATTATGCCCCGGAACAGCTCTTTGCCGCCCTCATAAAAAACACATTGGTCTCCATTGGCACAATCTACCGTAACCCTTGAATGATTGCATCCATCATCATCCATCAGAGTGATACTGACAGACCTTGGAGCAGCTCCTTTCCTGCCGCTCCAAGTGATCTCCTCGAACATATTTGACACATCATAGCCCGTTCCGTTATGGATAATTACAAATTGTATTGCCATGGCTACCTCCTATGCTGCCGGTATGGTATAAACCTGTCCGGGATAAATCAGATTTGGGTTACTGCCAATAACACCTTTATTCGCATTGTAAATAACGGTATATTTAGCTCCTGATCCGTAGAACTTCTTTGCGATGTTCCAAAGACAGTCGCCCTTTTTCACTGTGTATGTCTGTGCCGCCGGAGTGTTATCCACCCTTGGAGAGGATTGTGAAACAGTAGCTTTCTGTGTGGTAACATTCACCTTGATCTGACGCATGGTGATTTCTCTGTACTCCTTGAAGGTAATGTCAAACTGCACTGTTCCAGGATCACCGCCAACCTCGGAGGTTTTGAATTTCTCAATGGTGGCATACATGGATATTCCCATGCCTCCTGTAAGAGTAAGCCTCACTGGCTTCTTGGTGTTCTTCATTGCCAGAATCTGTGCTACTGCTGTGTTCGGATCCGGAATATTCCGGTAATTGCATCCGCTAAAATAAGTCTTCGGAAAAAAGCTCGAAAAGCTAATGTTCGCAGCTGCACTGTCCTGTATGATCGTACACTCGCCAACTCCGTACACCTTGAGGTTGGAGTTGTCACTGCCATACGACACTTCTATTTCTTCCGGGAGAACCGGAAACCGAAAAATGCTGTTCAGCTTCATGGCTAATTGATAATTAGAACTCATACGACAAATCTCCTTCCTCCTCAATTTCCTGCTGAATGATACCCATAAGAGCATCCTTCATGTTCGACATTAACAGGCTTACAACATCTTCCTTTGTGACACCATTTCCGGTTACCTTCATTTCTCCGGCGCCCTCTACTCTGAATGTCACTGTCCTGTCACCGCCTGCTGTATCATTAGCCGTCTGCTCCGGTTCCACATAGAAACTGTCCGAAGATGTATCTTTTGCAAGTATGTTAGCTGTTTCATCAGCTGTATAAACGACTTCTCCGCCACCAAAATTGACAAGCTCCGGACCTTCCTCACCGACCAGTGCAAGTCCCGGTTCTGCATCAACGGTACCTTCTGCGTATGCATGATACCCACCACCCTTTAGAGTGGTGTTTGCAAAGCTTAGGGAATTGATCGCACTCTGGGCTCTCGATACTCCGTCTTGGATTTCCTTCACATAGGCATCCATGGTGGATTTCGCATTTGCCTTCGCTTCATCACTCAGGTTTAGATTATCAACAGCTGTTTCCATATCCGTCTGTATCTTGGTAAGGGAATCAGAAAAATCCGTCTCCAACTCTGCCATACTGGTTGCTGTATCGCCTTGAGCTGTCTGCAGGTCGTTGTACTGCTTCACTACTGCTGACAGATCTGCATCATTCATACTTTCCATGCCGGCCAGCATTGCGGCTGACTCCTCACTGCCATCTGACAAATCTTTCAGCATATCAGACAATCCTTCGATTTCGTCTGCTCTGGCTGTAAGAGAATTCATGTTCTCGTTGTATGAATTCCAGTAATCTATCTGTGACTGCAGCGCATCCTTGATACTCTGGGAGGTCATTGCCGTTACGTCCTCAACCTCTGTCCATAAATCATACTGACCTTGAACACTCTGCAGAGCTGAATCGTAAGCATCATCATAGGCTGTGCACAATTCTTCAAGCTGTGCCGAATAGCCTTGAATGACACTGCTTGCCTCGTCGTAACCATCAGATGTACTCTCCAACACCTCTCTCTGTTGTTCATATATCTCAGAAGCCTCTGTTGCCGTTGCAGACGCAAGTGCGAGTTCAGCCATCATGCTATCGATTTCTTCTTCGGAATACCCCATCTGTTCATAGCATTCGCGTATCGTGTCTTCAACTCTGTTGAATTCAGCCTCTGCATTGGAAACTTCATCTTTAAGCACGCTCCATTCATTGTATGCGTCCTTTACAGAGCCTGACCAATTCATCTCTGCCCCATCTGCCAAACCAGACCAAGCCAAAAACGGATGTTCTTTAGACCAGTCTTCATCCAATGCTCTCTCGTATTCAGCATAAGCTGCATTCATGGACTTGTTCGCTTCGTCAAAATCTGCTTGCGCACTTTGATACTGCCCCAGATAATCCATCAATTTGTCCATGTTTGCCTGTGCTTTTTCCTGTTCAGCTGACTCAGAAACTGTTTTCCACAGATCCTCTATAGACATGTTGAGCTTACCATTCGTTGTATCAAGGGTAAGATTCAAATCCTCATAAGAGCCATTCAGCTTGTCTACTTCATAATCTCCATCTGATCTCCGGATAGGCTAGTGTTCGTCTGCATTGCTGCCAGCTGGGCAATCAGAGACTTGGATGATGATTCACTCTCTTCAATCCCGCTCATAGTCTCTTCGTACTTGCTGTCTATCTCGTCCAATGTTGTTTTCAGCTCATCAGTCTTAGCAATGAGATCTGCAATTGTTTGTTTATTTTCCTCGAACGAAGCACTCAGCTCATCGATTTGGTTCTTTAATTCGTATGCCGCAACGGTATCTGCCTGTCCAGATTCTTCAAGTTCTGCATATTGTTCTTGTAATTTATCAAGTTCCTTTTGTGTCTCCTTTGACGATAGAGTAAGATTTTCCTGTGCCTTTGCCATTTCATCTTCTGTGTTATTAAGATAAATAACTGCCGCAGTAACTCCGCCAATTGCTGCTGCAACCAATGCGAGCGGTCCAAGAGCTACCGACATCGTAGTCCCCATTGCTGCTGTAACTACAGTCGCTATCTTTGTAACAGCGGTGTACGCAGTAAGTGCAAGCGTTACACCTCCAACCCCGACAGCTACTCCAGTAAGCAGTGCGGAAATTGCTGGATGTTTCGTGATAAGTTCTGTAAATCCATCTGTAATATCTGCTATACCATTCTTAAACTGTGCCACCGTAGGGTTTATGTCGTCTCCAATGGCGATTGCGAGGTTATTGAAGCTATTCTGCATACGTTCTGTCGCATACTGCGTAGTATTCGTCATAGCAGAATAAGCTCTCTCCGTTGTTCCTGCTGAATTTCTCAGCTTATCCAGATTGTTATTAAATGTATCAAGTCCCTGATTGATAACAGCGTTGGCAGCCTTTCCGGCTTCTGCACTGCCCCACAGGTTCATCAATGCTTCACTGTCCTGATCCACGCTGTTATAGAGAATTTCCAGAACGTCTGCCAATGAATATCCTGACTTCATCAACTGTCCGAAGGACTGTCCTGTTTCCTCCATGATTACTCCGGCAACCTCCGAGCTGGAATCACCCAGCTCATTGAACATACTGGAGATATAGGTCGTGGATTCTTCAACGCTTACACCCGCCTTGGTCAGACTGATGTATCCTGATTCCAGATTGTAAAGATCAATCGAATAAGCGGATGCCGTACTGATAGCTTTACCCATGCTGCTCGACAACTGGTCGATTGTCATAACACCCAAGTTCTGGGATGTAATCAAGCTATCCGAGATATTCGTTACCTCGGAAGCTTCCAGCTGATACGCATTGAGGGCTGTCGTTAATACAGACAGGGCAGATGCAGACGATGTAAAGCCCGCTTTGGCAAGCTTTGATGCTTCTCCTACAGTTTCTACCGCTCCCTCCGTGGCGACACCGGCTGATATTGCATTGTAAGTGGCATCCGCAAGCTCATTTACGTTCTTTGCAGTGTCCTTTGATAATCCAGATATCTGTGTAGAAAGCTGATCTGCGGACAGCACGGTGGTGTCGGCTACCGTAGATACCATGGCAACATTCGTCTCGAACTCTGTAGCTTTATCAGAGGCATCTGAAAATGCATCCGCTATTTTATTCAGTACCGCCACAATTCCGACTGTAGCAAGAATATCATCCAGTCCTACCACCGCATTTTTTGACTTGTCCCCGAAATCCTCTGATTTCTTGCTCGTTTTATCCATTTCCTCTCCGAGCTGTTCTGTCTTATTCTGTGCTTCCTCCGCCGCATCCGCTTCTGCTTTCAGTGCATCCTCTGTCTTAAAGCCCATATTTACAAGTTCTTCTGTTGAATAAACCGCTTCCAGACAGCCCTTATCATAATTGCCAACTGCATCCGTCCAGTAATCGGTTGCCTGCGCCGCCTTTTCCATTGCTTCTGTGGCTTTCTGTGTTTCTTCTGTGGTATTTGCAAATGCCTTATCCGCTGTATCCGATAATTTGTCGAAAGCGTCAAGTGTTTTATTACCGGCACTGGACATAGCATCCAACTTATCGCTTATTTCATCGATGGCTTTAAATATTACCGATAATCCAGCCACTACCTATCGCCTCCCTTCCGACCGGACAGCAAATATACTCCTCGTCTGCAAGGGTCTTCAGTTTCTACAAGCTCGGAAGCTATAAAGAAACCTCTTTTTCGCTTGGGCATTCTCTCAAATTCCTCTGGTCTGAGACCATGCCTCTGCCAGAGGACGTGTGCCCAATACTCCAAAGTGCCCTTGCTTTCAATCAGTTTTTTGCGTCTTTGGTCTCCTTAGCCTCATCGTCCTCCTCCGTCAGGCCAAGAACTTTTAACACCTGCTTGCTTACGTGTCCGTATTCCTTATTGGTAGGGAATACTTTAAGCGGCATTTCGGTAATGTCCACGCATCCGAAGTATTCCATGAGCTTCTTGTCCTTCAGATCAGGATAAACGAGAGCCTCTACCATGAGGTGGCGGGCTGCCTTGTTTCTGTCTCTCTCGACCTTATATACAACATTGCCATTCTGAACAATGAAATTACCCTTCTTATCCTTGAGAGGTGTCTTGGATTCATACATCTCATTGATTTTCGCAATAGTGTCGTTGTGCAACTGCTTAATTTCCAGCTGAATCACTTCGCCATTCTCGTCCTTGATGGACTCAGGACCTGGAACCGTAACAATCTGTTCCACCTTTGCTTCCTCACGCATGAAGTATCTCAAATCTTTATTAGCCATAATGACCTCCTATTTTCTATTCTCAGGCCTCTATTTTGACCTGTAGCACACTTTAAGTTCCATAGACAGTAGTTAATCTGTCTGCATGATTTTGAACGTAAAAAAGGCACACACAAAACCGAAGTTCTGCGTATGCCTCTGCTGTTCATGACTGTCCTGCTTAGGACATATTCTTGGCACCAAAGCTGATGCTGTCCTTTACTACATCTCCATCTGTGTCAAGCGAAATGAGATTGATATCTCCTGTCAGCACAGCTCCAGTCACTGTTACGGACTCGCTTCCGCTTACCTCGTAGAAATCAGAATCCTTATCGGTTCTGATGCCCTGAATTGTAAGTTCCGGAGTGATTCCAGAGTTCTCATACTGTTTAACGATATTGTTCCATCTTGCAGTAGTGCGGTACTCGTCAATGCTTCCGGTAATATCTCTGCCAAGCCAGCGTCTGTTTGTTCCCTTATCGCCCAGCATCTTGCCAGACCATACCGTAGGAGTGTAAACAATCGTAAGCTTTACTGCGTCCATTACCTCTACTCCATCAATGTAGATGTGACCTTCTTTAAGGCTGAGGGGTTTTCTGTTCTCGCCCATATTCTTTCATCCTCCTTATCTTGTTGATACAGAGAAGTACAGCTTCTCTGCTGAATCTACTGCCTGCAGTCCGACATTGAAGAACGTCTCGTCTCCGATGCTCTTGCTCTGGTCAACGTAGAAGTCATTTTCTGCATCCACGTTCGTGATTGCTCCCTGCTTCGCATAGCTCTGGAGAAGTGCTCTGCCAAGACCTTCCATAACAAGCCATCCGTCCTCGTCATTGTCAAACTTATTCGGAGGGAATGTCAGCTTCAGATCATCTGCAAAGCTGTCATACACCCGGATTACTCTGTTCTTAGAATAATCTGAGGTTCTCTCCGTTGTGAAATTGTGAAGACTGTTGATATCGTACTCGACGATTACCTCATCCTCCTCAGACATGGAGAAGAAGAATTCTCCATTGGAGATAGCTTCGATTGCTTCCTCATTGGTCTTTAAGCCAACAACATCCGTAGCACCCTCAACCGCAACATTGGTATTGGATGTGGTCTTGTCTGCTCCTGCTGTCGCACCTGCCACCCACGCACAAGCTTGTGCATTAGTAAGCTCCTGACCGTCTACCGCATAGGAGTTTGTCACATTGATAATTCCTTCGTAGTCAGATTCGGCATCTGGAAGTACTGCCTGCACAGTCTTTCCGCACTGTTCACGAAGATACTTAATCTTTGTGATTACCGCAGTCTTCTGTGAGGACTCGTCTTTAGGGAATGCCATTGTATTCCACTTGATCTTCTCGGAAGCATCCAAAAATGCTGTGATATCGGTGTTCTGCACAGCTCCGTCCGTTCCGCTTTCAAGATTTGTGGATGCAAATGCAGTAAGGTTTGCGGATGTGGATGTTGCTGAAAACACAACATACTTACCAGAGTTTACCGCAATCAGATCAGCGATTGTGGTAAGCCCTGTGTACTCCTCCACCTTGTCTGCACCAAGATATACCCTCACTGCGAAAGTAGAAGCTCCTGCCTCTGCCACGCATGCAACAGCAATATCATTTCCTCTGGTACCGCCATATGCGGCCGTAATGGTCATTCCTCCTGCTGTCTTCGTTGCCTTGTCTCCATTGTTGATAATGTAAACAATAACGGTAACAGCATTCTTGAATGCCTCTCTGATTAGCAGCATAAAGTCGTTTGTGTCATAGATACTGTGTCCAAGCTTTGCCACCTCCGCATCCGGAGACGCAGAGGTCAATTTCAGAATCCCCTTGTCAGGTCCCCATCCAAGCCCGATCAATGGAATGAGTGCGGTACCTCTTGTGGATCCGTTAGGGCTCTGCTGACGTTTTGACTTGAAGTTAATATAATCTCCAGGTCTTTTCTTTGAAACATTTACTTCAAAAGTTCCACCAGCCATGATTTACTATACCTCCTTTTCTAACCATGCTTTAATGTGTTCATGTACTTCCTGGATGGAATACTCACCATCCGGAAGATCTGCAGTTGCTCCTGCAAAAGTGCTTGATGTCACATGAAACAGCTTCATGCAACTCTTTCTGATCTCATCTAATGAGAACTTCTTTTCTTCCATAACTTTCTCTGCAGTCGGCTCTTCCATAACCTTTTTATCTGCATCTGACTGTCTTCTACTCGGCATTTTGACCTCCTTCTATTTGCTCAGCAATAGGAGTGCCATTGAAATAGAACTCCCTTGCCAGTGTTGCTGCTTTCTCGTTAAATCTCGTGTATCGCTTCCATGAAATCTCAATCTGCCACACACCCTCGTCCACCTTGGTCGCTTCCATGCTGTCTATTCGGAAGTTATTTCCTGTCCGTTTTCCTTTTTCATCTACCAACGGCACTTTATAGCGATTCCCGCTTATTGCATGTACTATCTGCGAGCACTTTCCTCCTGTGGAAACATTGTCAATGTCCATCACCTTCGCATATAAGGTAAATGTCGTAGCGTATGTGTTTGTTGAGAAATCCCCGCTTTTCTGGTGCGGAGAAGGATAAAATACACAAGGGATTTCCATATCCTCTGGCACTTCATCAAAATATGCCGGCAGGTTCAGAATGCCGGCAACAAAGTAGTAAAGAGCCGCAATCTCAAATTCCAGCATTTCCTCACCTTCCTACATAAAAAATTGTTGTAACCATTGTTCCATCTTCTGTTCCATGAGCCCAGGAAGCATATCCTCAATACAGCGGACTGCGTCTCCCCAGTAATGTGAGCCTTCAATCCATTTCTGCTTCAAAAGCATTCCTGTCTTAGCTCCCGGCTCATAGATGAAATGTTCTCCCTGCCAGTATCCCGGAACAAACCTGGTATTTACCCCTTTGGGGTTCAGCCAGTGACCTTTATCCGCATACTCTGCGTATTTCACATTGGTGCCGACTTCTATAGTCATGCTTCCCTCATTCAGCACAAAAACGTTATCCTGCTCCCCTTTTGAGAAGCTATTCAGAAGCAGTCTGGTGTCAACTGTCTGTTTCCGGATGATCTCGTCCTGCACAATTCTGAGGAATTCATACCCTAAGCCTTCCATGAAGTTGACCAATTCCTTCTTGAATTCTCCCTGAGCTGCTTTATCCAGTTTTCCAACAAATCCTTTCAGATCTGAAGTGTCAATCTTTACATAAGTTGTAGCCACTATAATGCCCCTTTCACAGTTCCCTTCCGCTGAATATTTACCATAATGTGATGGTCTCTAATGTTGTGAGGCATTTCCGCTGTATATGCCAGTCCGGTATTCTTATCAACAACCTTGTCATTGACACGAACGTCCGTACCTGCCGGAAGCTGTAATTTCCCAGAGTATATGAATTCGTTCGCTGATTCCGTCTGAGTAAGTTCTGCATTAGCATTCACATTGAAATGACACGCTACATCTTCAACGTCCGGAACCTTCGGATATGAGAAACCTGTCTGCTTGATTGCAAACCCCATATCCTTTTCCCCTTTTACCATGTGATAAATATCACACCTATGGTCCAGTAAATCCTCAAATGCCATAAGCGCCTCCTATAACTTCCTAAGTTTCATTGTCACCTTGCCGTTATCAGGCTGGATGATGTAATCATCTAACATCAGAGCCAGCCCCAGATTTTCGGCAATGTCTGAATCATTGTCCATGGTGTAGGAGTAATCATCAAAGGTCTCTGAGCTTTTCGCTCCCTCCTTCTGTGTGATTGCCTGCTTGGCATAAGCTTCAGCCAATAAAATAACTGCCATCCGGACATCCTGTGGCAGCCCTTTTTCGTACTCTTCTGTATCAAATCTGTTATGCGTATGGTAAATAACATATCTTTCTGCTCTGGCTATATCATAGGCAAGTCGAACATCAGACCTTGCCGCCACCTTGGCAGATTCAGAATACTCTTTTACCTCCGCAGGCTGTACCCAAGGTCTCTGCATGTGTTCCTCCTACTCTAATCCAAGCTTAGAAAAATCTACAAGTCCGAGAGCACCATTGATACGTTCAACATACTCGTCATGCTTGCTGCATCCTTCAAGGCTGATATTCTTCTCTTCGGCCAGAGCTAAAAGGTCGGCATTACGCATCTGGGATACCTTGCTTGCTGTCAGTCCGTCCTCAACTCCTGCTCCTGCGCCAGCTCCATTCTTCGGAGCTTCCGGCTCCTCGTCTTCTCCGCCTGTTCCCGTGTTATCGGTATCCGATTCCTCCGCAGGATTAGCAATCACTGGCTGTTCATCAAATCTGCCGGTAGCAAGAAGCTGTTCTGCCAGTCCGTCCTCAACTTCAAAAGGCTCCCCCTTTACACAGGAGAAGCCTCTTATAGAGTAAGAAAGCCCGGTATTAAGTGATAATCGTTTCATGGGGCACCTCCTTAATCAAGAGAAGGTAAGCCGGTAATCATCGCAGTAGCGTCAAGCTCCTCGATGATCGGATCGTAATCAAGGTGGCATACATAGAATCTCTTATCCTGCATGATTGCCTCTTTGCCCTCATTGGTCTTTCTGATCTTCATGCCGTAGGTGTTTACAACAACAAGGTTCTTCGGATCCGTAAGGACAATCTTGTCATCACTGATAGACGGGCAGGAAACAGTAGGAATGTGTACCGGCTGAGTGTAAACATTCTCCGGAACAGCTCCGCCTTTGCCGATTACCTGATTCATCAGATAAAGTTCCCACTCCTGTGCTCTCTTAGGGGACATGAGCCAACGAAGCTTTCCATTGTTGTACTTATTAGGCAGCTTCTGGAGTGTCTTGTAGAAGATATCCAGCTTCATGGAATTTTCACCGGAAGCATCATATACATGGCCGCCGCTGTTGATCTGCTTAATCCAACCATCATTGAGCTTTAAGAAGTCTGCATCTGCAGCTGCTCCAATCTCAATCGCCTCGGAAGCATTCCATGCACCTGCAGTATGCGCTTTGATGAACTTATACAGCTTCTTGTTATTGGTTACGATGTCTCCGATAGCGAATGCATCTGAGCTGTTAAACTCCTTTACCTGGGAAGCTTTCTCGTCGCCATTGAGATACAGATCCTCAAGGTCAACACCAAGCTGTGTGGTCATGAGGTCGGTAATGATTGCCTCTAACTGCTGACCTTCGATATTCTCACGAAGGGTTTCCTCAGTAATCTCCCAAGGTAAACGAACAGCCTTGCAGGCATACTCGATCACGTTGGTGTTTACACCAGCTCTGTAGCCATCATCTGTGTTCTCGACCTTGGCACGAAGAATTCTGGATGCGATACCGATCTTGTCAATCTCACCGCTTTTTGATGTTCTCATGACGTGTCTTACCAGAGGTCCAAGGTTGGTTGCATCGAATGTCTGCTGAATAAATTTTCTTGCCTGCTCCGGCTGTAACAGTCCATGAGTAAGGCTGCCGGTCTGAATAGCGGTACCGGCTTTGTTAATGATCTGCTGATTTGTAGGCATAATATTTTTTCCTCCTTCTTTTTTAGCTTAGAACATGCCTGTCATGTAGTGCGGTTCTGCTTCCTGCTTCTCAACAGTGCCTGCGGCAGAATTGAGGTTGCCCGGAAGTGCTCTGCTCTTCAAGAGCGGCTCGATTGCCTTTGTAACAGGCTCCATGGCCTTGGAAACTGCCTCACCCACCATCTTAGCTACATCGTCTGCATTTACATCAGACTCAGGTTCTGCAGGTGTGCCTTCTCCTTCGCCGCCCTCGCCCTTTGTGATAGCTTCGAGCTGTTTTGTGATAGGTTCCATGGCTTTTGCCACTGCATCCCCTACCATCTGCTGAACTTCTTCTCGCTTCATTTCGTCGTCCTCCTTTTTGACGTTATTTTTTGCTACTGTGTCTCCACCTTCGCCCTCTGAATTATCAGTGAACTCAGACAAAAATGAACCCAGCGTATCATAAATGCCTTTAAGGGCACTTAGATTCTTGGTGCTGATACTCTTTCCTGCTTTTTCAACAGGCGCAGGAGCTTCCTTTGCCGCCTTCTCCAATGACTTAACAATACTGCCATCACTCGTAAGAAGCTGCGTGACAATATCATTGAAATCTGTGAGAGCGTCTTTGATGGTCTCCTCGTCAGAGTTATATCCCCATTCCCAGGAGCCAGTATCGGGATTGTAGAAATTGCCTTCCAGGCAGCTTCTAAGCGCATACCATGCAGAGTAGAAGTTATCCTCTTTCACACGTCGTTTGAAATTGTTCTTCACAGCACCTTTCTCAACGACATCGAAGCCCATAGCCTTTGCAAGCTTTCTAAAAAGCCCTTTCGGCTCTTCCTGCTTCTCTACCGGAAGTTCTACATCTTCCTCAGAGTAGACACCAACACCACCCATAGAGAATCCTGTGATATCCCCTTTCTGAATGGAATCCCATACATCAGAGTCCGTAATCTCCATGGTCATGAGCCATGTGCCTTTCTTGATCGTTTCTCCTTCAATCTCCATATCGCATTTTGCAACATAGGATTCGACCACCTCTGCTCCGTCACACTTCTTGAAGCAGTGCTGAAGGTCTACCTGATTGCCGTTCTTGGCGAACCAATAAGCAGCCTTGGTAATCTCCTCCTCCGTCATGTAATTGCCCTGTGTATCCTCTACCATGGGCTCATACACGATACCGGTCACAAAGTGGCTGTCTGCGTCTGCCTTCAAAATTCGTCCAAACGTGGCGAAATTTGCGGCACCGTCCTCTGATTTAGTAATCAGGAACTGCTTTTTATTCGCAGCCTTGTCAACCAACGATACGAAGCTGATTTTTGCATCTGTAATTGCGTATGCTTTCGCAATCTTAGGCATACTCTCAAACCTCCTTCTGGTTTATTTACTGTTTAACGGACAGCTCCGAGATAATAGGATCACCTCCTTCCTCATAGCAAGTAGCGGAAAATGCACAACTTTTGCATCAGATACGAATGCCTTTGCTTGTAACTCACGATGCCACCTCCCTCCCGAAAAAAGGCAATAAAAAAAGCACCCTCTCGGATGCTAATTTCGCAATAATTAGTCTGTATTAAATCTTTCCTCAGATTCTCGTTTGTCAGCCTCGGCAAACTCATCAAAGATTTTCTGTTCCTCTTCCGTAAGCTCACACGTCGGCACCAAGGTACCAGATTCATCATATTCAATTTTTCCTGCAAGTTCCGAAGGATAAATTAACATATTATTCACTAGTCCTTTCCTTAAACAGCTTCTTGACCGTTTTCTCCAACTTAGTGTTCTTTGTGGAAGATACGGCTTCTGCAACAAATTCATCTGGACGTTTTGCTGCGTATATACCTAACTTCTGCTTAATTATACTACGATCAATCTTTAAATTGCAAGCACTCATAGCATCTTCCATAATGGATTTGCAGAACACATCTCCATCAATGGCTTTCCATGTATCATCCAGATTGTCATACATACTTATGGTTTTCTTATATGTAACCATGTGAACCATCTCATGTTTCAGAATTCCATAAGCACCGGACTTCGGTGTCCAATTTCCTTCCTCAACCTGTGATTTTATCAGATTATTGATAACTTTCTGGTCCGCAAAATGAGAGCTTGATATTTTCAGAACTGTTTTTATCTCTGAACCCTTCTTGCTGATTGCAGCTCTGGCGGCATCTGTTCCAAGGTTATCAACAAAACGGATTTCGTCAATGAAGCCATTTAATTGCGGATATTCCTTGTAAAGTCTCTGCATAGCACGATTTACCCGATTAACAGCCTTAATGTCCTGTTTCGTATAATTCGTCTTCTTGACACCTAGGTGAGTTTTCGCCCACTTGTCTGCGGCTTTGGTGTTTGCCTGTGAAACAGATCTGCTCTGCGTTGCTTCATACGGAACAATTCCTGCTTTAGCTTTTTCTTTCTCGCTTTGCTCTTTCTCCCAGCTTCCATCGTCATTGTCAATGAATGCCTGCTGCATCTTCTTCCGTTCGTCAATAGACAATCCCAAGGTTTCCTGATTAACGATTCCCCTGTGAATACAATGACAGTTTATGCTTTCGCCTGCCGGAAGGTTCGGATCACGAGGAAACATAGGATAATATGTGCCACCGTCCTTGCCCTGCATTTCAAAAGGCTGGTCTTTCGGCACCATCTGTCCGTCCATAGCAACATGGTTCGGGCGAGGCTTAATCTTATGTACCCCTGTGTGTCGCCACTCTTTCATATCAACAACCGGGCTTTGCTGAATGGCTTCCTCTTTCGCTACACTGTGTGCCCTAAGTACCTCAGTTACAGCAACACGTTTCGCTTGGTAGTATTCCGTTCGCCAGCCTCCGTCCATAATCTTGCGTGTCAGCGTTGCAATATCATCCCCATTCGCTATCGTTTCCTGGATAAGGTCAGTGATCTGCTTATGGGTGTTTACTTTCATCAGATTGCCGAGCTGTTCGCTCCATGAGGCGAACCATTCAGATGTTCTCTGCCGTAAAGTGTCTACCACAAGCTCTCCATCTGATTCCTGTATATATACTGTTGCCAGTTTCGGGATGTTGAGCTCATACATCGCATTGGCTGCTTCGGTAACCTGTTCCGCTATGTCGTCTTCATCGATCATATCAGAGACATTCTCCTGTGCGGCATCCCAATCTCCATCTGCGGCTTTAAGAGCAGTGACAAGAGCAGTAGTCTGGGAATGAAGAATGTCGGCGATTTCCTCCTCTAAAGAGTTTATCTCCGACACTGTATCCTTCGGCTCTGCGTAGCCTTCCTCCTTCAGCTCGTCCTCAAGGTCTTCGTCAGCCTTTGCCAAGTATCTGTCTATAGCATCATAGATTGGATCAGCATGAGCGATAATTGCTTCCGCCACCATCTGGTAATACTTCGACTTGTCAGCCATATCAATCACCAGCTTTCTCTCGGTATGCTCCCAATGCGTTTCTGATTTCCTTCATAATTGGAACCAGCTCTGCATCATTCAGCTCTGCTTTCTTTATCTGTCCGTCAAGTATGGCAAGTTCTTCCTCGGTAACCGTTTTCTCATTGCCCTGTGGCTTTGTATTTTGACCTGTAGGCTCGTTTCCGGTCGTTTGCGGTTGTTCTCCTGCTCCCGCTCCTAAATTCGCCTGTAGCTGGCTCTGGGTGACTGTTCTGGAATATGCCAGAGGAACGTTTCCCCATTCTCCGTCATAGTCAGCACATCCATCTTTACCGAGGACTTCATAGGTGTACTCCTTGGCAAGGTTCGGTGTTAATCCTCCGGCTCTCTCTGTGATATTGAGTATCTTCTGGATATCGTCCGGATTGGTTATATCCGGTTCATCAAACCTAGCTTCAACGTGCTTGAATCCATATCCATTCAGTAGCTTGTTGTTGATTACCCACGCAAGAGATGTTCTTTCCGGCTGGAATACCTGCTTTTCAGTAACCTCCATAGCTGTCTGTGCAGTAGCTCTGTTAAAATCTGTCGTGTATCCGACATACAGATCTGGAAGCAGGAAAGCTGACTGTGTTTTCTTCCTGCCATTCTCCTGATACTCCTGGAACAATTCATCTTTCTGTAGGATTGAGGCAAGGTCTTTTATTTCGACCTCCGGTTGCTTCTGGTCTTGGAACGCTGCACCCGTCTCATTGTTCTCTGTTTCAAGAATCAGGAACGAATGCTGTCCCTTTTCCCCTTCGATCTCATTCATGTATGTTTGGAGCTTCGTGAATGCATCATCAGAGAGCGTTCCACCCTTAACCAGTATCATCAATGGTGTATGCCTGCCCTTGCGGAAGTATGCGTTATTCAGAACCTCTGCTCTCCTGTTTCCGTCAACAGTGAGTACCTGTCCTATCCACCGCACTTCTCCATAAGGCATACTGCCAAGTCTGAAATCAATTATCTCATTCGCCTGATCGTCAATATCGACCGGCTCCGTATCTTCCTCAGTGACATATTTTCCAGTTCTCTTATCCATAATTCGCGGATCTCCAAACTCCTTAAAGTAAACTGTCCTGCCGGCTACGTTCTGTCGGAACTTTCTGAACTTCTTCTTTCGCATCATTCTCTCGCCCTTATAGAAAAACTCTGTCTCGATATAAGGCTCTAACGGATATGTCATGTCGATTGACGGAGTATCAATGATAAACTCCAGCTGTACGACATTCCCTTTCATATCCCGGATAACCTCGCAATATGATATTCCGAATGTCTCTCTGTCCCGAATCACATTCTCGAAGACTTCCTTCGACATGCAGTCCATATTGAGCAGATCGATGACTCTCTCCATCGCATTCCATTCCGCCTGCATCTCTGTGGTTTCTTCCTCGTAGTCCTCGCGGTATCCAACGCTGATTCCAAAGCCTGCTATATTGCTCTTATATGCTCTTATGCACTGCGGAAGGATAGTGGAATTGTCTACAAGCTCCTTCAACCCTCTCATGTCGATAGGGTGCGTAATCCATTCAGATGCATTTACAGCATTTACCATGCTCAGCTGTTCGCTTTTATCTGACTTTTCAATCGGTTTCTGGCTTTCAACAAAAACCGTTGGTGTCTCCCCGAAGTTATCTGCCTTCACAATCTTGACACCAACCTGTCTGACCGGTTTTTCCTCAGACATTATTTTTTCCCTCCTTTCTTCTTGTACGTCATAGGCAAGCAGACAAGCAGTATGCAGTCGGCTTCATCCGGAGACGTAAGCCCTCTGTCCTTCATATCTTTCTTGCTTTCAACCTTCTGTTTTGAGTTACTTGTAAAAGAATACTTCCTACACGACAGCTGACCTATGAGGTCGTTATCATCAGGAAGCAGTATCTCCGGCTTATGCGGTCGCCCCTCTTCATCAAACGGAGCAATCAAGTCCTTAACCACACCCATCATGTACGTTGTGGAATCCACGTAATACCGATGACTGATAGGCTGTCCGAAATTGACTGGAAGCAGGTGTGAATCCTGCCATACCGCAGGCTCTGTTCTGGCATAACTGCGAAGCTGGTCAACGACACCGCCGCCAACACCGCCATCATCCACTTTAATACCTATTGGACCAGTATATTTATATTTGCTCCTCAGCTGTTTATAAAGGATTGCTATATTACTGGCTGTCCATGTTGTGTCCTGCCCGTTGTACTTCTTGAATATCTTCACAACCTCATTGATGCGGAAGCCTATGCATGTCTTATCATCACCAAATCTGGCAACGTCACAGCCAATCTCAATCTTATCTATTAGCGACGGGTCCTGTGGATATTTCCGCCCTTTATCGTCTGTATATATGCCTAATGCCCTTGCTGTCCTCTCGGATATCTCCGTCTTACAACTCTGCTCTAACCATGAAATGGGGATGAATACATCATCTTCCTGCTGTGGAAACTCTCCATAAACACGAACACGAACAACATTGCTATCCGCTCCGTACTTCCGCTTCATGGCTTCGATATTCTCTTTGTTGGTACGCTTGCTGTGTTCTGAATTGACCGTATGGCACTTATAGAGCGAACGGTCTACAGTGTGGCTGTCGTAGAATGTTCCGGAGGTCTTTGTCGGGTTCCCCATCAACAGAAGCTTGTTGTTCTCTCCTGCAAGAGTACCTGTGATTGCCTCCATGATAGGATCCGCAACACCGGAAGCCTCGTCCACAATGAATAGCATGTTATCCTCATGGAAACCCTGCATATTCTCTGGCTTTGTAGCAGTCCTAGCAACAGCAAACCAACGCTTTTCATAGCCAATCATATAAACATAGGTCTTTGTCCATTTAAGGAGCATAGGAAGCAAAGGAGAGTTGTTCATCCACTTGTCAACCTCAGACCACAGTACATCATGGAGCTGCTGCTTCGTCGGAGCTGTCGCAACTATTCTTGGATATGGATAACATACCAAGAACCACAGAAGCAGTGCCGCCTCAAGACCTGTCTTTCCGACACCTTGGCCAGACTTGACCGATACCCTCGGGTAATCCCTCAGATCATGTGCAACCTCGATCTGCCAGTCATCCGGTTCAAACAGTAGAACCTCTCTCATGAACATTACCGGATCAGCTTTCCATTTCGGTATGCTGTCCTCCAGGAAGTCATTCAGCCATTGGTTATCATCCATCCGAATCCCTCCTGTTCTGTAGCACCTTCTCAGCCCACATCCTTACAACGTCATTGCCTTTATTGCCGCCGTCAATCTTCTGGTGCTCAATGTGCATCTTAGATAATGCCTCGATTGCCTTAGTCTTCTTGGACTGTACGTTGGATAACTCTGATTCCAGCCTTGCTATGATCTGGTCTTTGTTATCTGTCTGGGTAAATACCGAATATTCATTGCCCGGAAGTCTTTCTCCGGCAGCAACCTTTTCTGCTATCCTTCTGGCATATTCCTCTTTATCCTCGTCATTCTCAAATGTCCGCTTCCGCTCCGACCTCTGCGAAAATGCCAATGCCACAGGGCTTTCGCTGTTGCGGTATTTGTTGATTGCTTTCATAATCCGTCGTTCCCTGACCGAGAAAAGCTGTATCTGCTCTATCAGCAGTTCTTCCTCATCCTTTGGCATATCCTCAATGAGATTCTTCTCGTCTTCATCCAACGTATCCCAGTAGACAGCCGAGTACCCTCCATGCTTTGTCGCATCTGGCGGCTTAGCATTCGGATTGCCTCTACCTCCCACTGCATTCTTGTTGCCCTTCGGAGCACCTCTCTTACGTGGAACGCTCCCTTTATCCGAAGTGGAACGCTCCACTTGTTTTTTTTTGCCATTATCAGCTTTGGTTGGGCTAAGCTTTGCCTCCCATCCGTCCATGGACTTCCACTTCCGTACCTTGTTGGCCGGAACCTTTAGCTTTTCAGCAATTTCAACAAGTTTAAGGCTTCCTTTGCTTTCCAGATATATTTTCTCAGCCTGCTTGCGTTCATCACTTCTCTTGTCCACATTTGGACTTCTTGGTGTTGGCATTTACCTCCCTCCCATCAGCTTTGATATTGTTTCGTGGGTACATGAAAAAGGGGAAGCACTCACACTCCCCCGCAATTACGAATATTTCTCGTTTTATCATTATATCTTCGTTATATATTCCGCTTTGGAAAAGTTTTTCTTCTCCTGTACCATCATTTTCAAGAAGTCCTCCTTGGAAAACTCTGATAAACGGAATATTTCCTCCGGTCTCATGCCAAGCTGCTTGCCGATTTCTTCTACCGACTTGCCCTCTTCCATGAGCTCTTTGACGATTTTCTTCATTGGTTCGAGCAGGTGTGTACCTCTTGCCCTGTTATGGGTAACGGTGCCGTAAATATTACCTGCCTTGTCCTTGTGATCAACGATAACGACCAGCACCTTACCTCCAAGACGTTCAAACAGCGTTCTCTTGTCCTTTTCTGAAGGTGGCACATACTTCCATTCCGGACCTGCAACAGTCCATCTGTGGAATCCGTCAATAATCGTATAATCTGGTCTTACAACAATCGGAAGCGTCCATCCATTTGTGAAAATAGATTGTGTGAGCAGTTCAAGGTTTTGCTTTGATACCTTGTTCGGGTTGTAATCATTCGGCTTTACCAATGTCCTGTCTACCCATTGGAGAGTAGAGGAAGGCTCCATAAGCTTATCCATTCTTCTTCGCCTCCTCCCTCTTAGCCTCGGTAATATACCGGCCATATATTCTCTGATAGAGTGCCCTGTAAGAACGGAGCTTAGGATCTCCGGAGATAAGCCCCTCGTAAATAGCTTTGTAATCCTTATCCGTTGCTATTGCCGCAACAGATATGAAGAAATTACGGTATCTGGAAGCCACATACCGTTTATGCTTTGTTGTAAAATAGATGTCCATGTTATTGAACATCTCTATAAGCTCTGCCTTATAGTCTTTCTTCCCCTGCCCGCTTTCATTGTTCTTTCGTGCGGCTGTGCTCCTGCCAAACATCTCGCTGTCCCAATACAGTGCTGCGAGATATGCATTAGGTTCTCTGCGTGTTACCCTCTCCATAAGGTCAGGGTAATACTCATTCATCTTCACAAGGCTACGTGCAGTATCCACAGAAAAGAACTGTGATACCCTCAGCTGACCTTTTCGGGTTCCTGCCTGCCACAAGAACAGGTAAATCTCCGGAATGTCAACATGCTCATTCAGCAGGTAAAGCCATACGTCATTGTTTGTCCAGTCATAGATCGGAAAGACCTGGTGCTTATTCGTCATTGTCTTTCCTGCCTTTATCATGGATGCAATGTTCTGTAATCTCTGCACCGATTCTGCTGTCCGTATTCCTGTTATTGTGATTCCACTCTGACAGGTTCTCGGAAGGAAGTCTTGGTACGCATCAATCCTCGGTCTGAGGAGCGGATGATTCCTGATTGCAAATGCAGGCGGTCTTCTTACCCACACATTCTCTTTTGTGTGATCCCAGCAGATAAAGGTTTCATCATTCGATAATTCGTTGAAGCAGTTGTAATGTTTTACTTCCAGACAATACCATTCAAATCTGGCACCCATGAGAAGAAATCTCTTTCTCCAAGTCTTTACAGTCTCCTCAATGCATGGGAATATGGCTTCCTCGTCTATGAACTGCACTACAAGTTGGCTTGGATTGATCTTTCCTCTCTGCACAAGGTTGTAAATCAGCTGTGCCATGCATAAGCTGTCCTTCCCGCCGGAAAAGGACATATATACCGGCAGTCCGTTGTTGAATACGTTTGTGATCCGTATTTCAGCAGCCTTTACAACATCGATGCTGGACTCACATCTCTTTACAGCCATATCTTCTCACCGCACTTCGGACAGATAACGAATTTCTTTACCTCGGCGGTTTCTTCGTCCTGCTCCTCATGGACAGCATCACTTGTGGTTGTAATAGCTGTATTCTGTGGATTTTCATTGGTACTAGAACCAGAATCCGGCATATTTGGTTCTGTGGGCTTCTGGCTTCTCTCTGTCCTGTCTCTAATCGCCTGTATCTCTGATTCATCAAGAGTGCCATATTCCGATAGTTTCTCGGTCACTTCTTCGGCATCCGATACCATCTGTTTCAGTATCTCTGAATCGAAACCAGGAATATCAAGGTCCCCCTGCAGATCTTCCAAGAAAGAATTGAGTGTGTCAAGGTTCTCGATACCCAGTGAGAATATCTTGTTGTCAGCAATCATAAGTTTTTTCTTCTGGTTCTCTGTCAAATCAGTGTACTGGTACACCAATGCTTCCTCATACCCCATACGGAGAAGGGTTTCATATAATCCGTTGCCGGCGAGGATTACATTCTTCTCATCAACAACAATCGGTCTAATCTGCCCGAACATCTTCACGCTTCGCTCAAATTCTCTGAGCTGTTGCTCTGTATGGATGCGGACATTTTTCTCAGGTCTTACCATATCGGTAAGCTTCATAGTAATGCTATTCATAATGTTTTCCTCCAAAATATTATTTTGAAGGAGAGTGACGTATAAACCATCTGCAAATGGTGTGTTACTCCAAGCCCTTTAGAAATTCTTTTGCACTTGGAATTTTCTTGGCAGCTTCTTTCACTATATCCGGCTCAATCTCGTAGACTTCTTTCCATCCGTTTTCGATGGATCCCGTCCATTGTCGTGCCGCCCATGGATGGGTGCCGCATAAATATCCGTTTTTCCAATCATAAATTGGAGGCATTACCAAATTGTAATAATGGATATATGCCAATACTTCTTCATGGCTCCAATCAGCCAGAGGACTAAAACGTGTGACACCTTTTCCGTCCGTATATATATTGCTCCCTTTTCCGACGTAGTTTCCATCAGCTCTTCTGCGTCCAAGCAAGATCATATCAAGCTCATGAGCCTTATAATACTTTGCCTGTCCTCTGTGTTGAACAATATGAAACCATTGCGCCGCAGTGTTGGAATCCTGTGGGAACAGCATCTGCGGGTGTTTCACAAGCCATTCAATATCCTGCCCTGTGTTTATAATCTCCAGTTTAGGAGGCTTATTCCTATCCACCCATTCTGTAAATGCTGAATACTCTAAATTACTCACTACGAGGACGCTATCCTCTATTCCTGCTTGTCTGCAGACATCTGCGAGCACCAAGGAATCTTTGCCACCACTCCATGCAACTGCAGCTTTCTTTCCATTTGTTGTAGCCATGATATCTTTTACTGTCTGTCCCACTCTTGCATCAAGTTCTGATTTTGGGACAAGATCTTCAATCTGCTTCATTGCCTCCAACCATGCATCATTACTAATTTTCTGTTTTCTCCCAAGTATCTGTTGTCCCATTTATTCCACCGCCTCTCTTTTTAAGACACGAGAAATAACCAGTGCCACCATTCCAGACGAGAGGACTGTTATCAGGCTTCCAGCTGTTTTATATGCTGACAGGTTGGAAATCGTCCCGTAGGCGAAAATAGGAAGCCCTACAAGGAATGCTGTAAGCACTCCTACGACAACTCCGCTTGCCGTAAGCCTCACATTCATCAGTGTAAGCATGGTAGGCAACATTGTTGTGGCTCTTAGTGTGCAGTAAAACAAGAACATGTGCGTTACTGTCAGTCCCGGAATATTTGCAATCAGTATTCCAACGATAAGCAAGACAATCATGGATGCCTTAGATGCTTTTATCTGGTCTGCATCCTTCAATCTCGCTGTGGCTTTCAGATCCGTTGTCAGTGATGCGATTGCACATAGGTTACTATCCACTGTGGAAAGCAGTCCGGAAATCAGCATGAACATGAATGGAATGATTACCCATGCAGGGAATATCGCCTTGATCAACTCAAAGTTTACCATTCCTGTGTCTGTCGGAATAAATCCTGTGCCGGCTGCGATAAATCCAAGAATTCCCATTGAAAGTGGAACGACCGCAAACATCACAGCTCCAAGACCGAATGAACGTCCGATTCTGTCTTTCCTGATTGAAAAAGCTCTCTGCCAGAAGCACTGGTCTCCAAAAGGTCCGGCAAACAGTCCGATTGCCGTAGGCAGTCCAAATCCCAGAAATACTTCCAAACCTTTCTCCGAAAACAGGTGTCCGTATTCTCCGCCTGCTCCTGCAATCTGAATGGCAGCTGCTCCCCCATTAAGCTTCAATGCCCATGGAACGAAGATTGCGCATGCCAACAGCAGGAACACCATCTGAATTGCGTCCGTAAAGACAGAAGCCTTGATTCCGGAAATCTGCGAATAAGAAAAAGCTATGACTGCCAGTACGATAGTCATAGCCCATAATGGTAAGCCCGTTGCCGTACTCAGTATCTTGCCTCCTGCTAACAGTTGAACTGCAGTTGACAGGATTGTAAGTGCTGTGAGCTGAAAGAGATATACTCTCTTTACCGGCTCGGACTTGTATTTCTTGTGCATATACCCGGAAAGCGTGATTCCGTCCGGCATATCCCGCCGGATTTTTCTTGCAAATGGAATGAACAGGATCAGGCATAAAATATTCGGCACTAAAAACCAGAACAGCCCTGCAATGCCATTCGAGTAGGCCTTCTCTGCCGACGTGAATAAAGCCGGCGCCCATATCCAGGTTGCCGCAATGCTCATTGCCGATACTACCATTCCCATATTTCTGTGTCCTACATGGAAGCTCTCGCCTCCGTCTTCTCTTTTCGTAAAAGCTTTTGTCGCACCCACCATCAAGAGTGCGTAGACAATCAATACGATTATCCCTTGCATTTTTGTTACCTCCTTCGGTTTTTTATAGTCGAAGGAGCAACAAAAAAGCACCGAGTTTTTGCCCGATGCTTTACGATTTAGAATTTTACGAATTTCACTTTACCACTTATATATTTGAACGTCAACCGAAACTTTTTTGAAATGGGGGATTTATTGTAATGTCAAGCCATCCACCCCAAAAATAAGTGCCGACAGTCTTTCGAGAGCAATTTTCTCGTCAATGTATGTCGTGTCGTTGGATACATTCCACTTCTCAGCAAGCTCTTTCCTGCTTATTTTGTCTTCGGATATGTATAATCCGTATATGATATCATATCTCCGTTTGTCCAGCTCGTTTGAAGACTTCTCGCAGCATACCTCAAAGATTTCCAACATCGTCCGGACGTGGCTTACGATAATACCGGTTCTTGTAGCACTGTTCTTAATGCTTTCCACCACAAGGACGTCATTGTAAATGTTCATCATGCTTTCGAGGATATCTGCAGCTGACTCCTCCATCTGTGTCCTTCCGAATACGGAGTTTTCCGCATTCTCCTGTAACATGCGGAAATTACGGAGCAGAAGTTTCGTGTTATGGAGCCTTCTATCTCCCCGTTTCTTCTGCGATTTCTTCAATTCTTCGACATACTTATCTATGCCTGCGTTTGCTCCTACCTCAGCCGCCTTTTCAAGAAGATCGTGTAAATCTTCGGGACTTAATGCTATGAGGGTAGAGTGTGCGTTTTCATTTCCATCCATTGATCAGACCTCCCTAAAAATATTCCGGTTCCTGGTACCGCTTTATCCGAAATGCTTTTCAAGAAGACCTAACAGGTTTCTTGCTTCCTCCTCTGTAAGTGTAATGCCTTTTCCCATTTTTTCATCATCGGGCGACCAGTCTCTGATATCATACTTAGGATCGGCATCATTCCAACTTACCAACCGGAGTTCTTTGTTCCACCCGTTGGCGCCTTGTCTTATTATACCAATTTTTTCTATCGTTGTACATTTAATTTCTGACATTTTGCATTATTCCTCCAATTCGTTGTTAAAGTTTTGGTCTCTTTGTCGGCTCGATCCGGCTCATGTGTACCTCTGTCTCAGCTCCGTTCTCCTGCATCTTCTTGTTGTAGAGATAAATCTGGTTGGAAACCTGCTGTGGTGTCATTTTCATTTCATCTGCAATGTCCTTGACCTTCCACCCTGCCTTTTTCAAAGCCATAATCTTGCCTACATCATACTTTTTCTTTCCGGTCGTGCTTTCATCTTCCACCTCCTCAGATACGGTTTCCTGCGGTTTTGCCTCACTTTCAGCAGATTCGCTACGCTTTCCCTCGTTTTGATCACATTTTTCCTTATTTTGATCACGCTTTTCATCGTTTTGAGACGGTTTTAACGGCAATGTACGCACATATCTCCGGATATCCTCCGTACACTTCTTGCAGAAAAGCCAGCTTTCAAACTCATTCTCCTCCAACAGATCTCCCTCTGCTTTATCTCTGGTATTTACGGACACGAAACCATGCCTTTTCTCCTTTGTCATTTCCACTCCGCACCGATCGCAAAAATACTTAATCATCGTCATTCCCTCCTTTCGGCATTTCTATAAAATCACTCAGTTCCATTTGTCCCGGCACCTCATAATCCCAGTCATCCACAGGACTGCAATCTCCTTTGGCTGCTCTGGTTTTCTTTGGCCGAGGTGGCATTATCTTCTTGTAACATACCGGTCCGTAACCTCTCAGGATGCTCTCGGCATCCTTTAAGGCTCGTCCGCATTTCTCGCATATCATGTACTCTCTCCCTGGAAATCGAAGACATACGCTGTATTTTCGGCAATACCTTCTGTCGAAAAGTCACTCCACGCATGGCCTTGCCTGTAAATCCTTCCGGCAAGTATGTCCAAAGCATACTCTTCACGTTCAGCATCTTTCTTCAGCCATACACAACTTGCTTTTACATGGTCTATAATCCGCTGTAACAGTGCCTCAGAACCGGATGCAGCTACGCATTCTCTCATGATTTCAACCCATCTTTCTGGCTTAAAATTCCCCGCATGCGTTTCGTATGTTTCCGCAAATGCTAATACTTCCTTTTTGTTCCCTCTGCTGTTGACAAAATATTGGCCAGTCCCATTTGAGCGACCAACCCGGTGACTTATCCTATAATCCTCCATCCTGTGTACCTGCATCAGCCTACCTCCTTCACCCTCGTAACATGGGAGCACCGGAAGATCGGTCCTGTAGTGTTCCCTCCCTTGTCAAGCAATGCATAGTAATTATGCTTCCAGTACAGGTTCGGATCATGCTTAACCGCATCTGTATTGGTCTTCTGCAGACAACCTTTGTAGGCTCTTCCATCAAACAGCAGCACCTTGACCTGTCTGCCTATGTATGTTTCAAGCTTTTCACGCTTCATTCGCTGTCCCCCTTCTTAGATGTGGCAATCCACTATTGTCAGTATCCATTCCGGATCGGCTTTATCAATAAAGTTCTCCTTGAATCTCATATCCCATTCAAATGATGCATCTGGCGTCTCACTAGAACAGCCAAACCATCCCATCTGTCCTTTCTGATACCACGTCCCATCAGGCATCACAACAGCATAAGTAATAACTGAGGACTGTATTCTTGCAAATAGCTCCTTATTTTTATACTTGGCTATAAGATATTCTTTTTTATAAAGACTGAGGAAATCTTTCTTATCCTCTCCCTGTTTCAAAGGAGCGTCTTCTATGACAACCTCCCACCAGCGGATATTCTTTTGATACTCTACAGCATCCGGTTCAAAATCTATGTCTTTCACCTTGGCTTGAGCATATCGTCCTTGCTTGTCCCGAATCGGCATTACCAAACTTGCCTCTCCTTTTTGTCCATCTTTCGCTTTTAAGAAACCCTTCCACCTGCCTCCAATCGTCCAATAATCCCATTTCGCGTTCGGGTTCTCCCAATATCCATAGTCCTGTTCTTCCTCGTCAAAAGGTGTTTGTATGAAATCCTCCATATATTCTTTGAATGTTGGATACAACTCTTTGAACGGGATATTTATTTTTTCCGCTCCAAGAGATTGTAAATCCTCTACATAATATTGCTCATCACTCCCGAATCCGCTTTTCTTTGTACGTTTTGTATTGTCTTGATTAAACGCTTCGTACATTGCTTTAGTAATTGGTCTGTATAAAATATTGTCCCAAGGCCATACTAGACTTCCATCCAGCAATCTCACCTTTTCAGTTGTTTCATTTTCCCAAATTTTACGGTTTTCCTCAGATTCACTAATAAATTTTAGGTATTTCTTAGGGCAATCACCCATATTGTTTTCTTGGTATGGAGCAAGTAATTCTTCTACACTCTTTGTTCCATCACTAAATACTGCCACTGTAAAATGACTCATCCTGTTACCTCCTAAATTCTTAGTTATGCGTATCTCTAAAATTCTCCATAGCCCACTTGTTACCAGTAGCCCTAATCTTCGCTTCGGTTCTCTCCTGCGGTGTAGAGCCTTTGCCAACGCATGCGAGTATGGATTTCCTTACGGAACTTCCCTCCGTCAGCCCCATTGCGTCCAGAGCCTCCTTTGTTCCACACTCATCACATATCATTGTCTTGTTGTCCACCCTCGACAGGGCTCTTAGCCATTCTGTATCTCTTCCACATTTCGGACACTTCATATTTTCTTTCATGGCCGGTGTGATTGCCGCACCAATGGTCTTTGCGGTATGCACCCATGCAGTAATTCATATGAATGCAGCTTTCACACATTTCCTCCGGATCCATTACTCTCCTTTCCGGGCGGTGCACCACGACCGCCCTGTTTTATTTCGTGATATACATTATTCCTGACCATCGGGTAACTTGGTGCCTGATTGCTGTTCCAGATATGCCTTATTGGCGGCTGCTATGACTGCCAGCACATCCTGTAATCTGCATGCGATCAGCAGATTCTTCTCTGGTATCTCCAATGTGACGATACCGCCCTGCACAGTTGATGTGATTTTAATATCACACTGCTCCAGATCGACTACTCCGCCTTTCCGCAGGCTCTTTCCATTGCGTATTTTTCTTACCACTGCTTTTCCGTCTATTGCCATTGCATCTGTAAATCCTGCCATTTATGCCTCCTTGAAATTTACCGGAAGTACCAGGGCTGTCATATCGCTATCATCTGCCTTAATAAGAGCAGGCTGTTTGGCCGAGGTAAGCTCCAACGTTACTGTGTCACATTCAAAAGCCTTGAGGCTGTCCATCATAAGCCTCGGATCAAAGGCAATCTTCAAATCTTTCTCAAATGGTTCGATTACAGGAATCTCCTCGTGAAAGTCTGCCATGGTGCTTCTGTATGTAAGTCCAATGGTGTCTCCGCTCATGTCCATGATTACAGGCGCCTTGTCTTCTGCCGAGCCGCAAAGCCTTGCACGATTGATAGCTTCCATTAACACTCTGCGGTCAATGATTGTGAACATTTCCCCACTCATGAACATCTTCTTGTACTTGAAGTACTCGCCCTGGATAATTCTGGTGTAGACTTCGTATTCCTCCGACTTGAATAATGCTCCATTTCCGTCATGGTAGATAGAGACATCACCCTCGAAGTCCATCTTCTTTACATTCTCCATAGCTGCTCTCGGAACGATAATCTGAAACTCGCCCTCGTAATCGATGCAGTCCCAGGCAATCCGGTGTCCGTCCAGACCGACAAAATTCAGCTTTCCATCCATGCATTCAAGATACATACCAAGCATCTGCTGATTAGATCCGCTTACAGCAACCGCATAAATTACATGGTCGATTGCCTTTTTCAGCTTTAATGCCGGTATCTTGGCAGGCTCTTTGTCTGTATCAATGCTCTTTGTGTAGGCAAACAGCTCTGCGTCCAGTGTCTTGAACTGGTTCTTGATCGTTCCTGTCTTGATAACAAGGTTTCCTTTGCTCACACTGATATCAAGTTCCCCGTCCGGAAGGCTGCCAATGAAATCAAAGGCTTTCGCAGGGATGATGAATGGTTCTGTTTCCTCCTCCATGCCCTCTAATTTCGCCTTAACGGTCAAATTTGTGTCTGAGGCGATTAAATACCCGTCCGAACATAAAACTCCTTTCAGTGCCTCAATGGTGGTCCTTGATGGTACAATTCCTTTCAGCTGTCCTATTTTCTTTGACAGCTCACTTTTATTGATCCTCATAATTCTTCCTCCGCATCACTCAAAATAACTTCTACCCTTGGTTCCTCTGAATAATATTTCTCACAGGTAATGCTCACTACCTGCGAATCGTCATGGTATGCCAGATGGTTCAGCGCATCTGCATATACCTTGACAACATTATCGATATCCGGTTTCTTGGTTGGACGTTCCTCTCCGTTTGCCATCATCTGTTTTCTTTTCTTGCTTGCGCTGGCCGGAATGGTGTAATATGCCTTGATCTGCATCATCACAGGAACCTTTTCCGGAAAGCTGCCCTTGCACTGCCTCCGGTACTCCCATCCGATCAGGTTCTCATACACCAACGTGGCTTCCGGTGTCCTTGGATGTGCCGCAGGATTCATGGGATTAAACCTCGGACGTCCTTTCCCTTTTGGCTCCCCCGGCACTGTAAATGCCCTAACCATTTGAATCCCCCAGGTGCTTTTTCAGAATCGCCTTTATGTCCGCAAGCTTTGTGGTTCCAATGCCTTTTACGCTGCCAATCTCGCCGATAATCTCAACAATATTTACAGCAGGCTTGGCAGGAGCAGCTTCTTTCCCACGATGAAAGCCCTCACTCCTTGCTTTCTCTACTCTATCCTCCACGTAATGTACCAGCTGTTCGTCTGTCATTTTGCGGATTTTGACCGCTTTCTCATGAATCTTGTCCTCATCTACCGTTCTGCGGCAGCTTCTTTTCTTTGCCATATTCCGCTCCTTTCGTTCGTTCCTGCTGGCATGCGATATTGCAATACCAGCAGTGTAATCTTTATAGCCCTCGCTGTTCCGGCACCACATATTACATACTCAGTACAATCCGACTGGCTGATAACTCATAAGCTGTGTGTCGCTCCGAATTATCCTCACTAATTTTCTTTACATATTCACGGCTCTGGATTCTTCCCTGCAGCTGCACTCTCTGTCCAACCTCTAATGTTGATGCAAATCTCGCATTTCTGCCCCATGTAATACAAGGAATGTAATCTGACTTTCCATAAGCTCTGTTCACAGCAATGAGCAAATCTGCAATTTCCCTGCCAAGTGGAGTCTTTCTATAAACTGGTTCTTTGCAAACGTATCCATCAAGATCAATATGGTTTTCTCCAATAAATTCACCTTCAGTTACTGGATTTAATTCTACGGCAAACACAGAGAGTATCAGGCGGTTCTTTTTCTCTTCATGTCTGTTATAAGAGCGGAACTGACCGACAACCTCATACAATTTTCCCACCTTAATGTCTTCAATATTGCACATTCTTTCTGAAACCATAACCGGCACTGTATCAATGTTTCCGCTTTCTCTCGGAATGTTCATGTTAAAAACATAAAATCCTTCTCCGTACACCTCGTGGCTGTATAACGGTGTTCCTGCAACTTCTCCTGCTAATACTACTGCGTTATTTTCAAATCTGTTTTCTGCATTGTTACTCATCTTTTAATCCTCCATATAGTCAAGTTTTGGGAGTTCAACCCCCATATTTTTACAACTGTTCTCAAAGCATGCCCTGCACAGGTAGGCATACTGTTTAGCTGGTGTACCTCTTTTTGATCTTGCCATCAATGCAACCATCTGGTTCTTGCGAAGCACTTTCCCGCACTCAGAGCACGCTTCATAGAGCTTGTTCTGCATTTTTTTGCTGATCGTCTTTTCAAGGAGCTGCTTCGGGAAATCCCTCCGCATATTCTTTTCTCCAACAATCGGAATCAGGCTGTCTTTCATAAAAATTGGTATTCCGAACGTATCTGCAGTAAGCACCAGATTCTTAATCCACTCAAACTCCGGAATCACTTTGTTCTTTGACCGCCCTGTCTGTGCTCCGACAATAATCCATGGTGGTGCTGTTTTCGCTGTTGCTTCAAACTTACCGAAGTCCTCAAGTATCGGCTCGATACTCAAAAACCAGTTATATGTGCCGGATTCAAACCATGCATACTCTTGATTCGGCCTCGTTACTGTCGTGCCATACCAGAAATTGTCCTGCTGTGGCAGCTTCCCGGCATTTGCCAGCTTCATGTATCGTTCTGGGTTCTTTGTCAGAAACAAATAATTGTGCTCGTCATGCTCCAGGCACACCGTGAATATTTCCTCAATCCACTGATCCGGTACCCACTCTCCGAATACATCAGCCATAGCTCCCACAAAAATGTTGTTACCCATTTTCAGTTTGCCGATCGTATCCATGCGATATCTGTGAAAGGTCGGCTCCA
>OAWP01000255.1_pt1 | contig 52293 bp, 42 predicted proteins | sample 1517081 | NCBI WGS metagenome assembly OAWP01 (sample SAMEA2580167, study PRJEB22360) | human gut metagenome | biome: human gut; feature: human-associated habitat; material: faeces | place: Denmark | collected 2008/2010 | reverse complement strand
AAGTATTCAGTCCGAGGGTACTTTTGGCACGATCAAGTGGAACAGGTCGTATATCAGGGCGCGCCGCCGTGGGATAAAATCGCTTTTTCTTGAGTTCGGCATGATTTCCTGCGGTTTTAAATTACATTTCGTGCATGGCATTTCCCCGCCGACTTGTTTGTTATACTTTGTTATACGCTTTTTTCGGTTCATGCTTCTTTTTTGCAACATCAACAAGCCCGAACCTCCATAGGATGGTTGCTCGGGCTTGAGTATTGATTTTTTTTACAGCGCCTTTATGTACAATATCTTATTCGCCGCAGAGTTCCTTATAAAGACCAATGTACAGCTTTGCGGACTGCGCCCAGCTAAAGTCAGCCTTCATTGCCCGGGTAACAAGCCTGCCCCAGGACATACGATTATCATAAGCTTCCTTTGCCCGCTGAATTGCTCCGAGCATATCATGCGCATTGTAGCTTTGGAATGTGAAGCCTATGCCGTTATCTCCATAATCAACGATACTGTCCTTCAGACCGCCGGTGGCTCTGACTATCGGAATCGTACCATAACGTGCAGAAATCATCTGAGCAAGCCCGCAGGGTTCGCTCTTGGAAGGCATAAGGAACATATCCGCACCTGCGTAAATTCTCTTTGCAAGCCCAGTATTGAATCCACGATAGAATCCAACCTTGTCAGGATAGCGCCAGTGCATGTTCTGGAAGAACTCCTCATACTGGCTTTCGCCAGAACCGAGAATAACAACCTGCATGTCCGTCGCTATAATGTCATCGAATACCGCACGTACAAGATCAAAGCCCTTATGGTCTGCAAAACGGGATATCATAGCAAGCAGCGGTATCTTATACTCAGGCATGCCGAACTCATTGAAAATAGCGCTCTTGCAGGCAGCCTTACCCTTGTGATCCTTAGCGCTGAAATTAGCTGCGATTCCGGAGTCAGTCTCAGGATTATACATCTCGGTGTCGATTCCGTTGAGGAAGCCGCAGGTCTTGTACTGCTTACTTACAAGGATCCTATCAAGTCCATGAGAGAACCACGGATCAAGGATCTCCTTTGCATATGTCGGAGAAACAGTGGTTACCTTATCTGCAACTTCGATAGCGCCCTTCATGAAGTTGATATCGCCGTCGTACTCGATGATATTAACTTTGTGAGGAGGTATACCAACAATATCTTTTACAAGATCAAGTCCGTACTGACCCTGATATCCTATATTGTGGATCGTAAATACATGCTTGATATTATCGTAGCAGCCGCCGGCATTTCTGTAGAACAGATCATAATAAACCGGAATCAGTGCGCACTGCCAGTCGTTGGAATTAATGACCTGCGGCTTGAACTGGATATACTTGAGCATTTCCAGAACTGCACGGCTGAAGAAAACATATCTCTCAGCGTCGTCATAATATCCGTAAAGACCATTATCACGCTTGAAATAGAACTCGTTATCAATAAAGAAATATGTAACTCCATCGACCTGCTGTGAAAACAGACCGCAGTACTGGCTCCTCCAACCGACAGGAACAGTAAAGTTAGTGATGTAGTTCATCTTTTCCTTCTGCTCGGGCTTAAAGGAGTTTACATAGTAAGGCATGACAACGCATGCTTCCTCCCCCGCAGCGCAGAGTGCCTTAGGCAGAGATCCCGCAACGTCGGCAAGACCGCCTGACGCGGCAAAAGGACGAGCTTCACTTGCAGCATAAAGAATTCTCATCGTAATAAATTCCTCCGATTTTTTAGCTGAATACCAATAACACAGGCGATTTCTCAACTCCCCTGTCTCCATACATATCCACCTTATATATAATAATATCACAAATATTACAATAAATCAAGTATGTTTTCTAATTTTTTAACGCGTAATGCATTAACATATTTATTATTCTATTGCGTAAAGCTTTTGCTTTACGCATTTTCGGCTAGAGTTTGTGTATTTTATGAGAAACAATCCTGAATCACAGCGCAATATAAACAAAAAAAACAGCCGAAAATCGTATTAAAATACAACTTCGCGGCTGTGTGTATTTGGTACGCCTGATGCGATTCGAACGCACGGCACATAGCGTCGGAGGCTATTGCTCTATCCAGCTGAGCTACAGGCGCATATCAACTTTATATATTATATCACATTCAGCAATAAAATGCAACTGTTTTTTATAAAAATAACAAGAAATTATACTAACGTGTATTGGTAGAGCCATGTAATGTAAAATATAAATTTGTCAATTGTTTTGAAATGAAAGATAGAAATTCAACAGGAAAATGCCAGCCAAACCCATCGATAGCAGTGTGTAGCACTACAATATTGTATTATTTGTATCAAACAGACACAAAAGCGGATTGGCTATCACCAGTCCGCTTTGTAAGCTATGTATTACTTTACAGGATTATAAAGCTTGTCGTAATTGACCAGCTCGTTAAGAAGCTGAGGAACCTTTTCCTCCATCTGATCGTCCGGGAACTGACAGGTTCCAACCGCCATGTGACCGCCTCCGCCGTATTTCAGCATGAGCGAGCCAACGTTAACACGGCTGGTTCGGTTGAGGATAGAGTAACCGACTGCGCAGGAGCAGCCCTTACCGCCCTTGCCGTCAACTATCCAGCAGGAGATATTCTGCTCGGGGTAAAGACTGTAAATCAGGAAGCGGTTTCCGGTGTAGATCGGGGATACGCCGCGGAGGTCAGTAATTATTACATCGCCCTCAACGCGTGTGTACTTGCGCACCATTTCCTTGAATTTTTCAGTCTGTTCATTATAGAGCTTGATACGCTCCTGAATGTCGGGCATTGCGAGTATTTCATCAGTGCTCATGTATGCGCAGCACTTGAGCAGCTTCTCCATGAGCTGATAGTTACTGATAGTGAAGTTTCTGAATCTTCCAAGACCGGTTCTTGGATCCATAAGGAAACCGATGAGGATCCAGCCCTGCGGATTTAGTATCTCATCACGGGTGAGGTTGCCGCTGTCCACCTTATCAACAGCTTCCATGAGGTCGTCAAAATTCGGGAAGCGCTCCTTGCCTCCGTAGTATTCGTAGATTATTCGTGCACAGCTTGGGGTGATACGGCTTTCGCCCTTGTACTTACCCTTGTATTTTCTGCGCTCCTCCTCACTGGAATGATGGTCGAACCACAGACCACAGCCCTCGACGAACGGAACATTTGCCAGAACATCGTTCTCGGTCACGGGGATAAGACCGTCCTGGAGATCCTTCGGGTGGGCGAATGTCCAGGAATCCGGCTCGACAACGCCGGCACAGAGCAAAAGCGCTCCGCAGGCAAGTCCATCAAAATCCGAACGTGTGATTAGTCTCATGATGATACCTCTCTATGCTTAAATAATTATAACCTGTAAATGATTGGCAGGCATTCAGCATTTTTATGCCTATAACCATTATACCAAATTATCCGTCAAAAATCAACAGGGATTTTCACTTTTTTCATCATTTTTTGTGCAATTGCAAATGATGCGAAGTATCTTGGGGTTCCCTGGCGTGCTGAATGGATTCAATGTTCTGATAATTTTATCCAGTTCAGCGAAAAGCTGATCACGCTCTCCGCCGGAAATATCATGCCTGCCGAATTCCATTTTCTCAAGCAGTTCAGTGCAGCTTTCAAGACTGCTTCCAAACGTCTCATCTACGCGGCGGAAGAAATTCAGGGGTAGTTCTCCTGTTCTAGGAATGCACCCCTTTTCCTCGGTCAATGCCAGAATCAATTTGAATATCTGACCTGCACAGAGCGTAGGCTCTCCGGATTTGAGATTCTCAAGTACATTTAACGCGCGTTTCCTGAGCGCTCGTTTTTTACTGAGAATCACTATCATCGTCACAATGACAAGCGCGGCTCCAACAAATGCAGGCGCAAAAGGAAGCAGTCTTTGAATTGTGCCAGGTTCTGCCGGTTCCTCAGATGATACAGGCGCTGGCGCAACGTCCTGCGAAGGTGCGGACGTCTCAGCGGGTCTGGACGGCTTTTCTTCCGGTTTTGCGGGTTCCGGACGGGATTCCTGGTTCTGGCTGGTCTGACTTCCGGGATTGTCAGGCTCGGTTGTTGAATCAGATTCAGTTCTTCCGGGATATGCGGAAGAACTTGTGGGGTCGAATGTTACCCAACCGTACTCTCCGAGGTAAACCTCTACCCACGCGTGCAGGTTCTTTTCACGGAGAAGAACCGAACCGCTTCCGTTTTCACCCTCGACATAGAATCCGGTACAATAACGCGCCGGAATGCCAAGCTCCCGGAGTATGAGCGTCATAGCGCTGGCGTAGAGCGAGCAGTGGCCGCGCTTCGTGTCGTCGAGGAACTGCATCACGGGGTTTCTGCTGTTGTTGCTTCCGTCAAGGGAATACGTGTAGTTCTCGCGCAGATAGTTGCTTACCTGATTTGCCACCAGATAGCGGCTGTCCGGCAGGAGGTCATCGTTCTCGCCGTAAATCCCAACAAGGTCTGGAAGATTGCGCCCGATGTAATCGCGGATATCTTCACTGTACTCTGGCGGTATCCCGAGGTAGGTACTGCTGACATAATCCTCATACGCCGAGATCACGTCCGGCTCAGTCATTTCGGGGACAACGGAGGAATATATATCGTTGACGGTGCAGCCCGCGTCGGAAAATGCTTCCATCAGCTCAGAAACGTAGAAGCAGCCCTCCATGCTCGTCTCGTTTGAGATATAAGCCGGGATCAGCGCGGTGCAGCGAACGCTGTTCACATGCCCTCCGGCGCTGTCGGACACTCTGACCGCATAATCCGCAAACACGTCGAAGCTATCATTATTGTAAAAGGAGAACTCCGCTGTATACGGCGGCAGGAAAACAACGCTGGTGTCGCACAGATAGTCGATCGTGACATCAGACGTGGTAATGATCTGAACGTCCTCGCCGTAAGAATTCGCGGTTTCTTTCCCGGTTGCAGAGAGCAGCGCGGCAATTACGCGATTCTCGCAGGGACGGTAAGTCTCCTTTAAGCCGGAGCTGCACCACTTTTCCGGTTCGCTGCTCACAGCGGTAGTCCAGGAAGTTCCATTGAAATCAATGCCGATATCGCCGCGCAGATAAAACGGTCTGTCTCCGGTGTAGTCCACGCTGATTATTTCGCGCTCTCCCCTGCCCGGGGTTATGATGTTGAGCATTTCGTGCTTGGAGTTCTTGTCGCCGCTGTGAGTGAAATACTCAGACGCAGCACCCTGCTCAAACGGCGACTGCGAAATGCTCCCCTCTGAAGCAATGCTCGTTATCATCTCGTATGCCTTGGTATAGTCGATGCTTCCGCCTGCCGGGATTATAGCAGCTCCGATCAGCAGACATGCCGCTGCCAGCGCTGCGCAGTACATTCCAACGCTGAAATACTTTGAATAGAAGTTGGACTTCATTTCGATACGCTTGAAATACGGCGCTGAGCGTATCCGGTGCATGAATGTTCGTTCCTCGTGCCTTATCCGGCGGCGGTAGTCGGAGGTACTGCTGTGCTTCACAGCAAGCCCGCCGGAATAGTTCCTGCGAATAGCAGCGATTCCAGCAAGGGCAGCCAGAGCCGGAAGCAGCCACAGGGAAAATTCCAGCCGCTCCGACAGCAGAGCCGGAACGCACAGCGCGACAAAGCACAGAACCGCCGGAACAGGAACAAGCCTGCCGGAAAAGCAGGCTGAAATTATAAGCGCGTACACTGCACAAAGTAGCAGAACTCCCAGGAAAACTCCTTCGACATAAGCGGAGTTCATGCCGTCCAGTATTTCGCCGCGGTGAAACAGAAATCTCCTCGGATAAAGGAATCTTCCTTCGACAGACAGCATGCATGCGTCTGCAAAATAGGAAAGTTTATTCGATATTTCATTCCACTCAAACCAGGCGATAATCCCGCTGGCGGCAATGATAACCGGAATGGAGATGCGTTTCTTCACAAACGTGAACACGGCTGAGAACACACAGCACAGTGCCGCAGCAATACCAGCCATAAACAGTGCACTGACCGGAAAATTCAGCTCAGTTACAATGTACCCGAAGGAACACCCGCAGAACACAGCCGCGAGAAGTATTCTCTTTATAACCAGCAGCGGAGTCACTGGCTTTGAGCAGTAGTACCTGTCGTAGACCAGCACTCCGTCTGAAAAGAAATCTTTTGTCATTAAACGATCCTTTTATCAGGAAAAAATCCTGATACCATGTTTTTTCAGCGAGTCGTTAACATAAGCGTAATGCATGTTTTCCCACTGTTCATAACCGCTGAACTTCTCAAGCTGCACTCCGCCGCAGACAGAGGCTGCCGCCGTGTAATGCGCACATATTGAGCCGTTCCAGATATAATTTACTCCGCGGAATTTCTTCCGCAGCTCAATTATATCCTCCTGTCGAACGGCGTTCGGACATATGATTCTTGTTATCGCGAATTTATCGTCCACCGGGTCTGTCACAGCGGAGCCGCTGATGCAGTCGTTTATTGATCCGCTTACCCGGTCTGTGCGCTCAAGCCACCCGCACATTTCTGTGAAATTCGTCGAAAGTTTTTCAGCGAAACATTGTTTTAGTATTTTTACGACCGCCTTGCCAAGTACGCGCTCGTCGTCCTCCGGTAGATTCAATATCCCGGATTCTTTAAAGCATTTCTCGAGTTTCTCATCGGGAATCTCATCAGACAGCCTGTCAAGCTTTGCACGGATATCTTCTGCGTTTATATCGAACGCTTCAATTATGCATGCGTTCGCATCGGGCAGTTTCTTTATGTCGTCGATTATGGCTCCGCGGTTCATGGAGATCTGCTCAAATGGCGCTATTGCCTTCTGTAGCACATTTTCATAGTACTCTGTCAGTCTGGAACTTAACTGCTGGCAAAATTCGATCATAGGTCTGCTTGTCGAGACAGCGGCTCCCGCGTCGGCGTAGTTTTTCAGTTCTACAAGGTACTGTTCCACTGCCTTTCCAGAGAAAAGAGATGAGCTTCTGACCTTGCGCATTGCCGCTCGTTCGATGTCACGGGTGCGGTTTATCTGGTCTGATCTGTCCTCCTCGCCGGAGCTTATCTTTGCCTGAGCGACCCGGAGTTCCGAAAGGCATTTTTTGATGATTTCCTGCGCGTAAAACGGACCCTTTGCAAAATCGGTCTTTGCCGCTTCGCAGTCGGCTATTATGCTGTCCGAAATTTCCTTGACGCATACCGGGGTTCCGTTCGTTACTGCGGCGCTCATAGCGCTGATCCACTTTTCAACCAGTGACAATGCGGCTTCCCCGCCGCCCTTTATGGCTCTTGCAGAAAAAGCCTGGTCGGCGCGTTCGTCTATTTCAAGCGTGGGGAGCTGTCCGCTTTTAGAGGCGACAAGCTCGCAGGTCGGGGTAACAAGCCCGGAGTAACGCTTCAGCGCCATTTCGCCCACGTCGTTTCTGTTAAGCGAGCGGTTGAGCCTCTCAAATAACTTTATCGCCAGGTAGGACATTATCTTACCCGTTGGAATTTCACAAGCCATGACGTTGAACGCAAGGTACCTGAAATCGTGTGCCGCTTCCGGGCGGAGCATGTTATAGGAAATTATACGTTCAGCGTCGTCGTCTTTGCTGAATATGATCTCCATGCGGTTCAGAATTTTTTCAGCTGTCCGGGACATAGTGAGCCCGTAGCTGTCTGCGGCAGGAATCAGGAAGCATGCGCTGTATGGCGGCTTGTCTGAATCCACCTCGAAAGTGCGGCTGTACTTCTGCGTGAACCGTTTGCGGTGGAGCTGGAACTTGTCAAGCTCCGCCTTCGCAACGATCGTGTTCGCCTGATAGCAGCCGACGTCGCGCTGATCAGTTTCGACCAGCGAGGCTGTGTCCGCCGCAAAGAAGTACCCGGTGACCTTCACAGGATACGGAGCATCGGAAAACAGTTTGGTCAGGATATACGGCAGGTCGATGAACATTCCGCCGCAGAATACATCGCCGAGATTTCCCGTGATCACAATTTCAAGGGAACGGTCGCTGCCGCTGAAATCCGCCATAGCCTCGCCGATGAGCTTCATGATCTGCTTCAGGTAATGAAACAGTGCAATTCGGCCGCACTGGCGCTTTGTCAGCCCATAGGCCGGCGCGGCAGGAGAGTAATTCTTCAGACCGCTGTCGAACCATATCTGCGCAGATTCCGGGAGTTTCGCAGGATTATTCAGATATTTATAGATAGCTTCCTCCGGGTCTATTGGCAGAGTGAATCCGTCACCCGGAGCTGAACCCTCATAAGAGCGCTCGCCGAGCTGCGTTTCCTCGCCTATGCAAAGGAACCTTACCTTCTTCGGGTCTTTCCCGAAGCGCTTTTCTGTCAGATGCATGCAGCGCAGAACACAGTCCACACCGTTTTTCCCTATTCCTATCACAAACAGTCTGTTCATGCCGAATGGACTTTTCTGCCCGTCGTAGAGCTTCTGTATCCTTTCTGGTCTGAGCCATTCCATTTTCTGTTCGATATTCACGAAAAAGCACCCCTTACTTCGCGTAAAAATCTCTGTATAGTTCTAATTTCCTGTCCTGCTTTACCGGAAATATCTCTCTGGCTTCCCGGCATACCTTTCCGTTTATTTCAGCATAGATAAGCTGCTCTTTATATGGCTCTGCCTTGGCAGCTTCCTCGCCCCACGGCGAGTACACGGCGCTGTCCCCGGAATAATTAAGTCCGTTGCCAGAGCCGCAGCGGTTGCACCCGGCTATGAAACTCTGGCACTCTATCGAGCGCGCTTTCAGCAGCGTCTGCCAGTGGTCGCGCCGTTTATCCGGCCAGTTTGCTATATTTATAATAAGCGTGCAGGACTGCGAAAGAGCCTGGTAAAGCTCCGGAAAACGCATGTCGTAGCATACCGTGAGCCCTATAGCCTCACCGAACAGCTCCACACTTGCCGGGAGATTTCCGCCGGTATACGTTGCGCATTCTCCGCCATAGGAAAATGGGTGGATCTTGTCGTAGTTTGCTACAACTCTGCCTGCATTTACAATGCAGAATCGGTTAGTTATACCTTCCCCTGTCCTGCAGGCAAATCCGAACCCTGCTGCGATCCCGATCTTCTCTGAGAGCCGCATGAATTGATTTACGGAATCCCCGTCAGGCGGTTCGGATAAATCCTTGTTCATTGAGAACCCTGTCAGCGTAAGTTCCGGAAACACAATAAGCTGTGCTCCGTTTGAAGCGGCCTGCTCAGCCAGAACCGAGCATTTTTTCAGGTTTTCAGCTTTGTTTTCCCATGCAATATCCATCTGAGCTGCACACAGCTTCAAACCGACCGCCTCCCTAATTCTATGCACATGAGCCCTATGTAATTATTATACAATATTAAATCATATTTGTCAACACGGAATGTAACATTTACATAAAATTAATTAAATCACTTGCTGCGATATTTTATGACTTAGCAGTAAGTTTCTTGTTTCTGATGTACGCCGCAAGTGCGATAACATTAGTAACAACGTAAAGCGAGAACCCCGCGGTAACAACAATGAATATCGAAAGCGTCCCATTTACAATGATCTGCACTGGTTGACCGTCAGGGTATAGAAAGATTATCCACAGGGGAATTTCCGCCAGGGCGACAACAGTGCTATAAATCCCCTGCTTTCCAGAAACACCGAACAGACACCCCTTTACAAGCGCGCGAATGTTCCACCAGAGAAAAGCGGCGGCAGCGATAAACACCATTCCAGAAAACGAACTTTCCAGGAACCCGAAAACCTCGTTCATTAAAACGCACAGTGCCGCCGCAGCGCAATATATCAGAAGCGCTTCGACGGTTAGCTGAGTTCGCTGCTGTCTTTGCCGCTCGTCGAAAATTTCTTTCTGGCTTCCCGGTTCAGCAAGTATAATCCGCTCGCAGAATTTGTCAAAACTTTTCATGCTCATTTTGTTTCCTCCTCAGTCCAGAAAAGCTCGTCAAGCGTTTTGCCGAGCGCTCTGCATATTGATACGCATAGATTGATCGTAGGGTTGTAATCTCCATTTTCCACGGAATTGATGGTCTGGCGTGTAACGCCGATTTTCTTGGCAAGAGCGTCCTGCGACATGTCAAGTGCGGCTCTGGCTGATTTCATTTTTAAATTTTTTGCCATTGTCTCACCTCATTTGAATTATAACATATTTTCGTCTTTATGTCAAGTATATTATACATATTGTTAAGTTGACTTGTCTGAATATTCAGAAAGCATTTTCAAAGAATATTGTATGATTCTTTAGGAAATGAACTTGTATTTTTACTCCCGCTTTTAATTTCCTTTTATAAAATCTCCGGCTGTGCAAATAGTAATGTCGTGGGGAGAATTCCTCAAAATCAATTTCGGGGTGAACAAATGGAGAAAGCGGGAAAACTAATATCCGGGGCGCTTTGCTGGCTTATCGCGGCTGCGGCGGGATTCCTGGGATTTTATTATGCGGTGCTTCCGGGGACTTTGAGCGCCGAGACATTCGGCACCGTAACAGGGAACTTCTGCGGCGCGAGGGTTAGAGAACTTAGCGACGGCGGGTGCAGGTACACGCTGTGCGGAATGGAAATCAAGCCTGTTGAGCTTAAAGTGAAAGCACGAAAGATGCTGATCCCCGGCGGCGAGCCATTCGGGATAAAGCTGCGAACGGACGGGGTTATGGTGGTTTCTGTAAACACTGGTTCGCCGGCTGAAAAATGCGGGATACGAGCGGGCGACATGATAACATCGGTGAACGGCGTGGAGGTCGGGACAAATTCCGAGATCGGCGAAGCTGTTCAGCGCTCGTCAGAGTGCTGCACCGTGATCGTCAGGCGCGGAAACGGCGAGAAGCAGATACGGCTCACACCAGAATCCGTGAACGGCTGTCTGAGACTCGGCGCCTGGGTAAGGGACAGCGCCGCGGGAATCGGCACGATGACCTTCTGCGACCCCGACGCCGGAATGTTCGCAGGTCTGGGCCACCCGGTCAGCGACGTGACGACCGGGGAGCTAATGCCGCTTTCCAGCGGAGAGGCTACGACAGCCGAGATATACAGCGCTATAAGGGGCAGAAACGGCGAGACAGGCGAGCTTTGCGGGGAGCTCTGTGAGAAAGTCATCGGAAGCATTGACCAGAATACACAGGTGGGCGTTTTCGGAACGCTCGACGGAGAAATGAGCGGAACTCCCATGCCGATGGCGTTCAGGCAGGAGGTCAAGTGCGGCCCGGCTGTTATTCTTGCGACTATCCAGGGCATGGAACCGCAGGAATACAGTATCGAAATTGAAAAGGTGAATCTCTGCGCTATGGGCGGGTCAAAGAGCATGGTGATTCGTGTGACCGATGAGCGGCTGCTCGACTCCGCAGGCGGTATAGTCAGAGGCATGAGCGGCAGTCCGATAATACAGAACGGAATGATTGCCGGGGCGGTCACGCACGTTTTTGTAAACGACCCTACTCGTGGTTACGCCGTATTTGCTGAAAGCATGGTGGACGAAATGGAATCAGGGGCAGCTCAGGCTGCCCTTTTTTATAGGTTCATTTAAACGCTTCAATTTATAGGGTTAGGGTTGTCGGAACTGTCTGACGTTTCGCAAATAACAAAAAAATCTTTAATTGTCTGCATAAATGCCTTGATTTATCCTAAAAATCTGATATAATGTAATTAGCATTTTTTTTGCTTTTCAAGGGGAAAATACGGAAATAAGATAAAGAGAGGTCATTAGAATGGATAAGGTACTGCTGATAGGTGAACCTATGGAGCTTCTGCTCGCCGAGGAAGAGGGCGCGCTTTCCGATGTAACGCACTTCCGTGCCAGCGTTTCCGGTGCGGAGATGAACGTAGCAGTCGGGCTTGCAAGGCTCGGACTGTGTCCCAGGTTCATGACTCGCCTCGGCAGGGATCCGAGGGCGGTGCGAATTCGCAGATTCATGAATGAAAACGGTATCGCGGACGACCTTATCATCACCGACCCGGCTCATCATACCGGCGCAATGATGAAGAACAAAACGGAACCCGGCAAGCACGAGATCTACTATTTCCGCCAGGATTCCGCCGCTTCGTTCCTCTGCAAAGCGGACGTTGACGCACTTGACCTTTCGGATATCCTAGCCGTACATTTTACGGGTATTTTCCCGTCTATTTCGGACTCTGCCGCCGCCGCTGCAAGACAGCTTGTGAAACGCGCGCACGAAAATGAGATAACCGTTGTTTTCGATCCGAATCTCCGCTGTCAGCTCTGGGATAATTCACCGGAAACCATCGCGCTCGTCAATGAGTTTGCACAGTCCGCCGACGTATTCCTGCCCAGTTTAAAGGAAGCCGAGACCCTCTGCGGTCTAACCGGTCCGGAGGAGATCGCGGACTACTACATCTCGCGCGGCACCAGAAAGGTGGTAGTCAAGCTTGGAAAGCAGGGTGCGTTCTACAAGAGCGCGGTCGAATGCGGAACCGCTCCGACATTTGCGGCTGACGAGGTAGTCGACACCGCCGGCGCGGGCGACGGATTCGCCGCGGGCCTCATCAGCGGCATCTGCGAGGAAATTCCGCTTGGTGAAGCGGTTGTACGCGCTAACGCCGTTGGCAGCATGCAGATACAGAACGCCAGCGACAACGCAGGTCTGCCGACGCTTGCAGAGCTTCGTGAATACATGCTCGACCACAGATTTGTTGATATAAAAGACTGAATTCGGAGATACAGAATGACCCTTTACGCCACCGACCTTGACGGAACGCTGCTGCGACCTGACAAAAGCATTTCCGATGAAACTGCTGAGATCCTGAACGGCCTTGTTTCAGACGGGGTGCTTTTCACTTACGCTACGGCGCGTTCTTTTTCCAGCGCTTCCCCGCTGCTGACAAAGCTCCATCTCAACTGCCCCGCTGTGACCTTCAACGGGGTTTTTGTCATTGACCCGCGTGACGGAAGGCATATTGTAGAGAACGTATTTACTCCGTTTTCCTGCAAAATCGCAATTGATTATTTCAATAAAATGGATATTGCTCCGCTGGTGTACTCCTACATAGACGGCAGGGAGCGCGTCAGCTACCTTGAAAGCCGCCTTGAGGACGTTTACGGTTACGTGAGCACAAGGCAGGGCGACAAACGTCTGCGCCCGGTGAAAACCAGGGAGGAGCTTTTCCAGGGCACGGTGTTCTATTTTACGCTTCTGAATCCGATTATTGACGTTGCAGAGCTTGACAGCGTATTCAGCCGAGAAAACGGATTTGCAGTAAATCTCATGCCGGATACATACAATAAAGATGAGATATGGTACGAAATCTTCAGCAAAAACGCAAGCAAGTCAAGCGCGCTTCTCCAGGTAATGGAGCTTACACACGCAGACCGGCTCGTTTGTTTCGGCGACAATAATAACGACCTCTCAATGATACGCGCCGCAGATGTTGGCATTGCCGTATCTAATGCATGTCCGGAGCTGAAGAAACACGCGGATAAGGTTATAGAAAGCAGCTCGGAGGGCGCCGTTGCTCGATACATAGCCGCGGAAACCGGACATTCCGTTGATAAATCAGAGCCTCTGCCCGTTCAGACTGACAAGGACAGGTTTTCGCAGGCTCTGAGCGCCGCATTGACCAGGGACAGAGGGCTTCACGGCTCAGTGGGTACTCAGAATGAAAAGCTCATTCACGCAGTCTTGAAAAACTATTACGTTCCTTTTTCGGATTCGCAGGAGGTTCGTATTGGGAAGTACTTTGCCGACGCGATTTCCGACGATGGAATATTCGAAATACAGACCCGGAAGCTGTACGCACTTCGCGGCAAGCTGGCGGATTTCACGCAGGCAGCACGGGTGAACGTCGTTCACCCGGTGGAGGTTTCCACCCGCACGGTCTACATCGACGGTCAAACCGGAGAAGTGATCGAAGAAACAAAATTCCGAAACGTGAATCAGCGGCTCAGGCTGTACGAGGAGCTGTATTCGATGAGGGATCATCTCTCAAACGACCGCATAACCATCATAATTGCTAAGCTGAAAACAGAAAAACGTGTAATATGCCCGAACAGCAAAAAGCCGGAGCTTCGAAGCCGCTCAGCAAAGAAAAAATGCACAATAACCCGCATACCTCTTGAACTTGTGGAAGAAATCAGGATACAGCTTCCCGAGGGACTGAAAGTCTGGCTTCCGGAGGGACTTCAGGAACAGTTCACTAAAAAGGACTTCTGCACGGCTGCGAAAGAGCCGTACAGCTCGCTCAGGCTTGAGGTGCTGAGAGCCGCCGGTATTATTGAGAAAGTCGGCGAGAAGAACCGCTATTACGTTTACTCAATTCGCGGAGGAAAGGAACAGAAATGACAGAAATGCTTACAGGAACGGCGTGTTCCGATGTCACCGGAAGGCTTTACGAGCGCATATATCAGATCGCAGCCGATGGGAAAAACGCCGCTATTGTCGTTCCCGACCAGTTTGTTTTTGAAACCGAGAAGGCCCTTTTCCGGAAATGTTCCGAGCATGGCAGAACCGAACTGTTCCCTAATATCCGAGTTCTGACTATAGCGAGGCTGTCGGACGATATCGTGACAAAATTCACAGTTGAGAAACCACCGGCTGACGACATCACAAAGGCGGTCATTATGTACAACGCCGTGCGAAACCGTGGAGTTCAGCTCAACGCGCTCGGGAAGATCGCCCGAAAGCCCGGATTCGCTTCGAAGATGGTAAAAACGGTTTCCCTGTTCAAAACCGCCGGAATCGACTGCACAAAGCTCGGAGATTCCCTCGAAGAGGAAAATTTCACGCTCGCAAGCCCTTCCCTGCTTGAAAAAATCAAGGATATATACGCGCTTTATCTGGAGTATGACCAGATGCTGTCCCAGAACTATACCGACAAACTCGACGTCACAATGCGCGCCGCTGTTCTTGCTTCGCAGAATCCTTATTTTGAAGGCATGAACATCTTTGTCGACGGCTTCAACACCTTTTCAGGAAGCCAGCGAATGCTCCTGAAAGCTGCTGCGGAGCGTGCGGAACTCTGCTGTTTTGCGTTCGTATGCGACAAAAACGATCCCCGTGACATATTCCGCACCGTGCTTGCGGATATCGACGCGCTTTCCGGCGGCGATGGCATTTCGGAGCCTGACTTCGAAAACTCGCGCCATATGTCACCGGGAATAAAGCGCGCTTCGGAGCTGGTCTACGGCGAAAGCCCCGACCCTGAAGCAGATATGAGCAGCGTGAGGATAATCCGCGCTGACGATATCTACTGCGAAATGGATTTTATTGCCGCGGAAATAAAGCGGCTCACTTCCGACGAAGGGCTGAGATTCAGCGACATCGCCGTGCTTTGTTCTAATCCTTCCGAATACCGTTCGCCGGTTGAAAGCGCTTTTTCAAAATACGGAATTCCCATGTTCTGCGATATTCCGGAAGTAATTCTTAATGCGCCTCTTACTAACCTTGTTCTATCAATGCTCAGGGCGCTTGACGAGCCTTCCGCTGAGAATCTTCTCAGCTATGTGCGCAGCAGCTTTCTGCGGGTGAGGGACGGCGAGGGTTTCCGGGCGCTCTCTTTTGCCGACATCGACTGCTTTGACGGGTATATTTTTAAATGGCAGCTCCACGGAGATCAGCTCAGGCAGGAGTTCATAACCGATAAAATGAACAAGGCGGATTCAGAGCAGGCTGTTCAGGCTGAGGAGGTACGGCAGGCTGCCGTTGCTCCTCTCCTTGAGCTCCGCAATACGGTTCTTGCGAAGAAAAAGCAGCACGAATGCACCGGCGCATGGTTTACGGAAACGATTTGCAGTTTTCTTTTTACCGAGGCAGGCATTGAAAACGCCGTGCTTTCCGGTGATGACAGCTGTGGAACGCTCTGGGACATACTTGTCGGAATATTTGAGGCTATGCACTCCGCGCTTGGAAAAACTGAGATATCTCCGGCGGAGTACTACGCGCTGTTCCGCGATATCTGCGCTGAAACAACTCTGGCTAGACCTCCGCAGGTAGCGGACTGCGTTATAGTAGGCGATACCGGGCGCACCCGCGCGGACGGCATAAAAGCCGTGTTTATTGCCGGTGCAAATTACGGACTGTTCCCGGACGACAGCTCAAGCTACGGACTGTTTTCCAATTACGAAGCGGAGCTTCTCGGCGACAGCGGGCTGAAAATCGCACTCCGTCAGGACGAACTCTATCACAGCAGCAGGTACCAGGCTTACAGGGCGCTGACCCTCGCAACAGACCTTCTTTATATTACCTATCCGCTGCTCAATACTGCCTGCTCTGCGCTTGCGCCTTCCGAAGCAGTCACGGAGCTGCTTGGATTGTTCCCGCAGATACGCGAGGAAAACGCCGCCGACCCGGCGCAGTTCGGGGACGAATTCTACTGCCGCTCGCAGAACGCTCTGCGCGGAAGGTACGCTTCCCTTTTCGGCACAACCTCCGGCGACCGCCGGAGCACGCTGAAAAGGGCGCTGGAGCTTTCCGGAGATTCTGCGTACGCTGAAAAACTCGACATGCTCGTTACGGAACGCCCATCGATATACCGCCACAGGCTTTCGCCGGAGACCTCGGAAAAACTGTTCCGCTCGGCGAAGGTGTCCGCTACCAAGCTTGAAAAGCTGAACAAATGCAGGTTCGAGTACTTCTGTCAATTCGGACTGAAAATAAAAGAGCGCCGCACATTGAACACCGGAAACTCCGATGTGGGAAGCGCGGTTCACTATGTTTTGGAGAAAACGCTCTCCGAGTACTGCACCAAAATGGATAAATACTTTGCGCTTTCACGTGAGGAGCTTACCGAAATCGCCGTAAAGTACCTCCAGCAGTACGCAGACGAGAATCTCGGCGGAAGCGCTTACAGAACCCAGGCGTTCAACTACATGTACAGCGGACTTTCCGTGTCCTGCGCCGATATGCTGGTGCTCCTGCAGAACGAATTCAAGAGCAGGCGTTACCGTCCGGTGCTGTTTGAACTGCAATTCAAGGACGGCAACAAGGCTGAACTGCCCGATATCACCGGCGGTGATACGTCTGAACAGCTAACTTTCGACGATATCACGCAGGTTTCCGACGAAGATACCGAATCTGAGGCGCTCAGGGTTCTTCCGCTCAATACAACGGAGCTTTCTATCCCGCCGCTCAGAATAAAGCTCAATGACCGTATGACCGTCGCTATTACCGGTATTGTCGACCGGGCGGATATGTTCCGCAGCGAAGGCGGAAACGAGTATATCAGAATCGTGGACTACAAGACAGGCGGGCATTCCTTCAAGCTGTCGAACGCGATGTACGGCGTTAATACGCAGATGCTGGTTTACCTCATTGCACTTTGCGACGCTAATCCGAACGTTTACCCCGGCGGCGTGAGCTACCTCACGGCAAAAATGACGGAGGCCTCCTCTACGGAATCCGGACTGCTTGCACTGCTCGCAAACGGGCACCTTCCGAGCGACATGTGTGTTGCTGACGAAGACACGCGCATGGAAATGGAACAGTTTGCCGAAAGGTACGCCAGGGCTGTAGCGGCTCCGGCTGACTCGGTCAACGCCAAGAAACTCATGCCGAAGGACGACGCTCAGCCTACTCCGGCGCAGTTCGAAAAGCTCCGTAAGGAAATCCTCGAGCAGACCGAAAATGTACTGAAACGGCTTTACAAAGGCGATATCCAGGCAGTACCCACAATCTACACGGAGGAAGGCAAGGCAGGTCAGCAGAAATCCTGCATGTATTGCAGGTACAAGGCGGTGTGCGGTAATCAGGATCTCCACGGCGTTGTTGTCGACGAGGAGATAACGGAACGCAAGCTGGGTATTTCAAAGAAAAAGAAAGCCGCAAAAAAGGGCGCAGAAAATCCAGAGGCGACTGCTTTTGAGAATAATCCCGCAGTTTCAGAAACGAAGCCTGACGAACCCAAAACGTCCGGCGTGAAAAAGGGAAAATCCAAAAAAACGAGCGATGAGCCGGAGGAAAGCTGGTTCATCGGCGAGATAAAGTGAGGTGAGGTTCGATGGCAACCGAAATAAAATGGACTGACGAGCAGGAATCCGCAATAAACTATCCGTCAGACAGCTCTGCATGCGTATCCGCGGCGGCGGGAAGCGGCAAGACCGCCCTGCTGGTAGAGCGCGTGGTCAGGCTTATCCGCGGAAATGAAGCTGCGGATATTCCTCCGGTCAGCGCCGATAAGTTCGCTGTAATGACATTTACCCGCAACGCGGCGGACGAATTCCGCACCAGAATGACCCGTGCGATCGACGAAGCCTCCAGGAACTCCGGTGAAAACGCAATCCCGCGGGAGCAGCTTATTAAATTCAGAAGCTCCGTTGTAAGCACGATCAACTCATTCTGCCTTTCCGTATTAAAGGACAACGCAGAGATGTTCGACCTCCCGGTGAATTTCACGATAGTTGAGGAAAGCAAGGGCAAAATCATGCAGCAGACCGCCCTTGACAACGCTATGGAGTTCCTGTACTCGGCGGAATTCGACGAGAAATTCCCGGAATATTTCGCAGCTCATGGCGGAGTTACGAACGGTACGCCGCCGGATAACCTGGGAAAAATGGCGCGCGAACAGCTCCTGAAATCATTTTCGTACAGCAAGGACGACGCGCTTCGCGACGCCGTCAACGACATATACATGAAAACCACCTCGCTCGCGGACAGCTCCGGCTGGCTTGAGGGAAGCGTACGCGCTTTCAGCAGCATAGAAACCCTTGAGGAGCGGTTTCTCCCCGGAATAATCGACGTACTGCGCAGGCAGTGTATCGTTTTTCAGTCGGTGATGTGCAGATATTCGGCGCTGGTTGCCACCGCTGATGAAAGCTACGCATGGAAGTTCCAGGAGGTTTTCGAAAAGGACAATGAGCTTGTAAACGCTGTCACAGCGGCTTTCGACGATGCTTTCCCCAGGGACAGGCAGCCGCGTATTTCCCACTTTGCCGAATTTGTGAACAGCGTTCCGGCGTTTGATTTTGCATCGTTCAGCCGAAAAGGAACGCCGAAGAAAGATCCGTTCTACGAGCAGCTTAAAGCCTCCGTGGACGTTATCCGCGGCAGGCTCAAGAAGGAGCTGCCTAAATTCAAGGAAAGCTGCGGCTATCGCGAGGACGACGTACGCTCCATTCTGCTCCAGCAGCAGGCGGCGATTTGCGCCATAGTTATGGTAGTCGAGCGAATGACCGTGGAATACACCGCGCTGAAACGCAAAGCCGGCGTTGTGGATTTCTCGGACTGCGAGCGTTTGCTTTACGAAAAGCTCCGGGAGGAAGGCTGTCCACTGCGGCAGACACTCGCCGATCGGTATCAGTGTATCATCATCGACGAGTTCCAGGATACCAACGACCTGCAATTCGAGATTTTCCGGCTCATCTCACGGGACGAGAAAAATCTGTTCTTTGTCGGCGACGTCAAGCAGGCGATCTATGCGTTCCGCGGGGGAAATCCCGAGATCATGGCGAACTGCTGCGCTCCTGACAGCGAATTTGAAACGCTCCCGCTTAACAGGAATTTCCGAAGCCGCGAAAATATAATCAGCGTAGTAAACGCGATGTTTGAAGGGCTGATGACCCGCAAATACGGCGAGGTCGATTACTCCGACAACAATCAGCTTGCGGCCGGCGCGAAGTACCCGGAAAACTCCTCCGGCTCCGACTACTCAACTGAAATGTACCTTCTGGATTTCCCGAAGCGCGAAAAGCCCGGCACAGGCGGCAGCGAAGATGAAACCTCCGATGAAATCGTGCTTGAAGCAACGAACCCAGTCGCAGAGGCTCGATTTACGGCTTCGCTGATAAGAAAAATGGCGGTGGAACAATTCCCGGTAAGGAAGGACTCAAACTCTGTCAGACCCTGCACCTGGGGAGACTTTGCAATACTTCTGCGTAACAAAACCCACATTGCGGATTATAAGTCTGAGCTTGAAAAATTCGGCATTCCGGTTTCCTCCGACGGCGGAAACTATCTTTCAGCAGATGAGATAAATCTGATATTAAGCTATCTCAAGGTGATCGACAATCCACAGCTTGACGAGGAAGCCCTCACTGTAATGATGTCGCCGCTTTACGGCATTACTGCGGAGGAACTATCCCTTGCAAGGCTTGGAATACTCGGCTACGACATCGACGAGCTGGACGATTCCGGAATTAAGCTGAATGCGCTCTACGACTGCTTTGCAGGACAGTCGCTGTTCTGCTGTATCGCTTCGGCGGGCGGCAGCGAACTTGCTCAGCCCGTCCTTACCGACAAGGCGTCCACAGTTCTGGAACTGCTCAGGAATCGCGGAATAACAAGACAGCCGGACGAAAAGTGCCGCAGATTCATGGAACATTTCAGTGAATTCAGGACATTTGCGGCTAATAACTCAATTGAGCGGCTTATACGAAGAATATACGACGATACCGATTTTTTCTCGGTCATCTCCACGTATGAGCGCGGCGACAGGAAACTTGCCAACATCAGGCTGCTGTTAAAATACACAGCAGATTTCGAGTCCTCCGGCGGAGGTACGCTCAACGACTTCCTGAGATACACCGACGCAGTTCGTGAAAACTCCGGGAAACTGGAGGAGGCTGTGGTCCCGCAGGAAGCGGCGGACGCAGTAAAAATAATGACGTTCCACGCTTCAAAGGGGCTGGAAATGCCGATAGTTATTATGGCTGGTCTGGGTTCTTCAGTGCATGAGGAGAAAGGCTCAGTGGCGATCGACCGACGAACCGGAATAGGTCTGAAACACACATATATAGAAAAGCGCCTGAGAACTCCTACTATCAGCTTCAACGGCGCGAACGCCTCGCTGAACTGCACGCAGTACGGCGAGGAGCTCCGACTGCTTTACGTTGCAATGACCCGCGCCCGGGAAAAGCTCGTCATGATCGGGCAGTGCTCCGAAAAGGAAGCCGCTGAATGCCGAACCGATGTATTCTCACCGGAATTCGCGCTTTCGCAGAAATCCTACATCAAAATGATACTCAGCTCAATGATGAGATACGGCAGCGACGACCCTTCCGCTGGGAATCCGGTGTTTTACAATACGGCGGGTATCCGCGAGCGCCTTCCCGAGCCAGAGCAGCTTCTTGCGGAGCTTCCGGAGGACGGTGCCGCTGATGAGGAAACAGCAGAGATTATCAGCAGAAATCTTGCGGTAAAATATCCGTTCGAGTATGAAACTACGCTTCACAGCAGATTCAGCGTCACCGAGCTTGCCCACATTGACGACCCGACACCAGATAAGGGTGATATCCAGCTTAACAAGCCGGTGTTCCTGACGCCGGACAAGGCGGGCGGTATAAAAATAAGCGGGCTTCTCATGGGAAATACGTTCCACCATATAATGGAACTGTTCCCGCTTGAGGCGCTGCGGTGCGGCTACAGTGAGACAGATATGTACGCGGCGGTTGAAAACGCGGTCGAGAGGCTCGTTGACGAGCAGCGGCTGAAGCCGGAGGAATCCTTCTTTGTACAAAGCGGAAGGCTCCCGGAGATAGCTCAGAAAATCACGGCGTTTTTCTGCGGACCGCTCGGGAGGGATATGCTCGCCGCTGATAAAATCGAGCGCGAGTACGAAATATTCGCCGAGATCCCGGCTTCCGATGTGTTCCCCGGTGCTTCCGGAAGCACCATGATACAGGGTCGAGTCGATATGCTGTTTTTAAAGGGGGACACGGTGGTTATCGTGGACTACAAAACTGACAGCGCCGGAAACCTTGAGCTGGAGCTTCCGGCATATGCAAAACAGCTTGAACTATATAAAAAAATACTGCCCATGCTGATGAGCGAGTGCAGAAACGGAGAAGTCCGGCTTGCGCTGTATTCATTCAGCAGGCAGAAAGCAATTTTCTTATGAGGTGATATTACGAAAAAACAGATCTTTTCAGCGGCAGCGGCTATCGTCGTTGTACTGACAGGCACAACAGCATTCGCACAGAGCAGCGGATTCAGCGATGAAAAGGGACGCATAAGCGCTTCTCCCGCCCCGCACGACAATAAGTATACGCAGATACAGTGGGGCGGCGGCGTCAAGCGCGAAAACTGCGGAATTCCCGTTCCGAGCGGAGAACTGGTGTTTCTCCCGACATCTGACAAACTTCTTGCATTAAGCGAGGCTGACGGCTCAGAAACGGCTTCAGTAGAGCTTCCGCAGAACTGCTCAACCAGCTTCAGCGGCGCAATTTCTGAGAAGAAGCTGCTCCAGCCCACCGAACGGGGCGTTTCTTATATTGACACCGAGAGCATGACAGCCCTCCGCTCGCGCAGTCTTGACGGTGAAATTGCCTCGGACTGCTCGATTAATGACGGGCTTGGATATTTCGCAGTAAAGCTTGACGGCGGCTACGAGTTCATGTGCGTTGACCTCGGCTCTGACGGTCTAGAAACTGTGTGGTCTGTCGAAATGGAAAATCAGCCAACTTCCGCAGCGCTTCAGGGCGACTGGCTGATATGGGGCTGTGGGGACGAGCTTTACACCCACCACTACAAGCAGGACATGTCTAATGTTATCCCGCTGGGCAAAGCAATTTCAGGAGCGCCGTTCGCCACTGAATACGCGGTTTTCTTCTCCACTGAGGACGGAAACGCCGGAAAACTCCGGCTTAATCCTGATGGAACCCTTGAGGATGACACCCTGACATGGTGCGAGGTCGGAAAATCTCCGGTTTCCCCGGTGTCCTGGAACGGACGGCTCTACGTTCCGACTGCCGATGGCTTCTATATTCTGGATAACCTTAATATGGAAATCTCCTATATTTTTACTGATATAAAGGGCGGCTGCACTCCGCAGGTGCATTACGGAAACGGTCCGTATATTTATACCGTGGCAAAGCGCGAGGATAAATGGGCGGTCTACTGTGTTCAGGATATGGACGAAAAGTCGGAGCCAACCGTCGCAATCCTTGCCCAGATGGAGGACTACACCAGCGGAGCGTTCTGCGCTTCCGACAAGGGAACGCTGTATTTCCGGGACGCAATCGGCAGGCTTTATGCGCTTACTGTCGCTCCATTCGATGTGTTCTCGCTGATCCTGAGACTTGTCGTGCTCCTTGCTCTGCTGGTTCTGGTGTTCTTCTGGCTCAAAAAAGTCGCAAAACGAAGAGCAGATATTCACCCGAAATATTAATTTGCAAAAAAATCATAAAATGTATTGATTTTTTTTGTAATGTGTTGTATAATATAGATATAAGCAATTGAAAAGGAGAGTACGTCATGGAAAGCAATATACTCTTAGAAAGCGGCACTAATGAACTTGAGGTGTTGGAATTCATGGTCGGTGAGCAGAGCTTCGGCATTAACATCGCTAAAGTAACCGAGATCATGAACTATCAGCCGATGGTTCCCGTGCCTGATTCACACCCTGCCTTTGAGGGCGTTTTCACTCCCAGAGACAAGGTTATCTCTGTGATAAATCTTCACACTATCCTGCATAAAGAAAGCCCCGACCCGGAGCATGACCTGCTGATCATCTGTCACTTTAACTCAAAAGACGTCGGTTTCCACGTTTCTTCTGTTAAGGGTATTCAGCGTATCTCCTGGGAGGACATCGAGAAGCCGCCGGCAATGTCCGGAGACGGTCAGAACAACATCGCCACCGGTATAGCAAAGTTCAAGGATCGTATCGTGCTTATTCTCGACTTTGAGAAGATCGTTTCTGACATGGATCCTTCCGCAGCGCTCGACACCTCCGGCGTCAATGCAGTAGGTGGAGATAAGTCAGATAAGCACATCGTTATCGCTGAGGACTCCCCGTTCCTGAACACGCTGATTGTAAATACCCTGCACGAAGCTGGTTACAAGAATGTTGTTCATTTCGACAACGGTAAGGACGCATGGGATTACGTCAACGGCCATAGGGAACTCGGCGGAAATATCCTCGATCAGATATCCTGTGTTATAAGCGATATCGAAATGCCTAAGATGGACGGCCATCACCTCACTAAGATGATCAAGGACGACCCGATACTCAAGGCGATTCCTGTTTACCTGTTCTCTTCTCTTATCAATGAGCAGATGAGAATTAAGGGCGAAAGCGTCGGGGCCGACGGTCAGTTCTCAAAGCCCCAGATTGGTCAGCTTATTCAGTACCTTGACGAGCATATCTGATACATACAGCCGCCTTTTACGGGCGGCTGTTTACATAAAAAAAATCCTCCCGTTTGCGCGGGAGGATTTTTTTTATACTTTCGCTTTATGTTCAACTGCCGTGATTGCATAAGTGAATGTCTTTTCGGCACCTGGAGCGAGTATTTCGATTCCTCGTTTCTCAGCAAATACGCCGGAGCAGTCGTCGAAGTCCGCGGAACCGCACCATGGCTCAATGCAAAGGAACGGAGCGTCCTTCGCCTGCCATACGCCAAGGCTTGTGAAATCCGGGTAGTCGACGCGAACGCCGGTATTTTCGCTGTTGAGCAGTTCAACCTGCCGCGATGCCACCTTATCAAAGTAGCATACGTCCTCATAGAACATCTCGTGCGAAAGCTGGAGATCCGTCGAATCCTTCATCAGTTCACGGCGGTTATGCTCCTCGTGGAGCCCGGTTTCAAGGTTATAATTAGGAACTGCGGCTGTTTCCGGTCTGAGGAACTGTAAGCGGTAACCGTTCATGTCGCCGGGAGTTGCAAACGCGGGGTGAGCTCCTATGCAGAACGGCATTTCAGCGTCGCTGTCATTTCGTACCCGGTATGTAACGGTAATTCCGTCAGCTTTCAGCGTGTATCTAACCGTGAACTTAAAGTCGAACGGATACATTGCCTTTGTGTAATCATTCTGGGTCAGCGAAAACATCGCGCTGCTGCCGTTGAAGTCCTCCGGAGTGAACTCCAGATCGCGGGCGAAGCCGTGCTTAGTGATTTTGTACTCCTTGCCGTTGATGGTCGTTTTGCCGTCCTTTAACGTGCCTATCATCGGAAAAAGAAGCGGGGAGGTCTTGCCCCAGAACGCCGGATCTGCGCTCCACATCAGCTCACGCTTGCCGACTGTGAGAGATTTCAGTTCGGCTCCCTTTGAAACGATCTTCGCGGAGACTTCCCCGCTCTTTAATGTGATATCCATAATATGCTCCTTATTTGTGATATTTTCCGTTGTTCAGTATTGAATAAGCGCGGTAGACTTGTTCCATAAGCATTACCCGCGCCAGGGAATGCGGGAAGGTCATCGGCGACATGGAAAGCCGCAGGTCGGCCTGCTTTTTCAGTTCCTCGTCCAGCCCGAAGGAGCTCCCCACAAGGAAGTTCACCGTACTGAACCCCTGCCCCGCCGCTGTTTCAAGCTTCTGCGCAAGCTGCTCGCTGGAGATGGTCTTGCCCTCAATACACATCGCAACCGTGAAGCTTCCGGGCTTTATCTGCTCGCGTATCTTTGCGGCCTCCTGGCGGAGAGCTGCGTCAATCTGAGCCTGCGACGGCTTCTGCGGTAAGTCAACCGGGCTTGGCTCAATGACCTTCGGAGAGATGTATGCTCCGAGCCTTTTCATGTACTCCGCGCAGGCTTCCCTGTACCAGGATTCCTTGAGCTTCCCCATTGCTATGAAATTGATATTCATTAGTATTTCCTCTTCTTCGGAGAATTCATGCTGATCCTGCGGCGGCGATTCATAGCTTCGACCTTCCGGCGGAACGACTGCTTCATATAGTGCGTTACTATCAACAGCACCAGTTCAACTCCCACAAGCACGCAAAGCCACTTGAACAGCGGATTCGCAACGACCTGACCTATCTTCTCCATATAAAATGCATTCGTATCAAGCTCCAGGTCGGATTCTGTAATCAGCTTGACTGTAGCGAGGGTTTCGTCGTTCAGCTTGAGTTCAAGCTCGCCGACCTCGTATCCCTTGTTCTGCGGAGCCTGTATCGGTACTCTCTCGGAATACAGCTTGACATTCTGGGAAACCGTTGTCTTGTTCAGGCTCTTTTCGAGCAGGGTGTAATAATCCTCGGAGGCGCAGATTCCCACCTTGTCAACGTCCTTGCCATGCTTTACGTCGACCTGGGTCACCTGCTCGTTCATTTTCACTATGTTGGTGTATACGAACTCGCTGAACGCCCAGTCATATAGCGCGATGTGGTCTTTAAAGGAATAGTTGGATTTGTCGCCGTTTTCGTCGTAGTACGGCGCACCAAGGGTGACTACCATATAGCGGTAGCCTCTGCCGTCGCTTCCCTTTTTCTTACAAGTAGTGACCAGCGCCATGCTTCCCTTTTTCGGGTTTGCAGTGTCCCAGGCGCCGTCCTTGTATTCGTAGTATTCGTTGATGCTTCCGGTCTTGACGCCTTCCACGCCTTCATAATAGTAGCTTCCGTCGACCATAAGGTGGTTTGTCGTGTGAATCGTGTAACCGTCGGGGTTTGCGGAATTCGCAGGCATTTTGTAGTCAGTTGTGCTGCAAATCGTCATGAACCCCGGGTAATTATCCATCGCATAGCGCGTGATGAGGTACAAGTCTCTTGCTGTTGTGTAATTATCCTCGGAATACAGACCGTGCGTATTGGCGAAATGAGTTCCGGTGCAGCCTATTTCTGCGGCCTTGGCGTTCATCATCGCAACAAAGTCCGGAATGCTTCCCGCAATGTTCACAGCAAGAATGTTTCCCGCTTCACACGCCGAGCACACCATCAGAGCGTAGAGACAGTCCCAGTAGGTGACGTTTTCCTGACCGGAACGTATATCGGCGGTCGACGGACCTTCGTAGTCCGGGTTGCCGCTCCAGAACTCGTCCGTAGCCGTGGAGTTAACAACGACTTTCGCGTTGAAATCCTTGATGTTCTCCAAAGCAACCAGAGCGGTCATGATTTTGGTCGTGGAAGCCGGAGTCAGCTTCTTGTCGGCATTTTTTGATACAATGACGATATCTGTATCGAGATTTACCATGTACACGCCCTCGCTGTGCAGTGCAAACTTAGGCGTAAAAGCCGCAGAAACGCTGACAGACGGCAACAATGTGCTGCATAGTAAAATTATTGACATAAATACTGAAAAAATTTTTACTTTTCGCATATAGACAAATCTCCTGTAATGAGTTATTATATATAAAGGCGGTTTTTTACTTTACAAATCCAGAAGTAAACTGGAAATTACCTGCCTGCTCTTCGTAAGCTACTTATTATTATACATAATCTCTGGCTGCTTGTAAAGGGCTTTTTTCAAATTGTAACCGAATTTTAATTATTCGGCTGCGTGGGGGGATCATATGATTTACATAACCGGAGATATCCACGGCGATTTCTCTCGATTCAAGTCACCGCTGCTCCGGAAGCTTAAAAAGAACGACGCGCTGATTGTATGCGGGGATTTCGGATTTATCTGGGAAGGCACACAGGCTGAACGGAAGATACTGAAGAAAATCGGGAAGCTTCCATACAATGTGCTGTTCGTGGAAGGCTCGCATGATAACTACGACCTGCTGGAATCCTATCCCGTAGAGGAATGGTGCGGAGGAAAAACGCGTCCGATCTCCGGAAGGCTCCGGCAGCTGATGCGCGGACAAGTTTTTAACATCGCTGAAAAGACGGTCTTTGCTTTCGGCGGAGGTCAGAGCGACGATATGGTCGACCTCATCGAAGGCGAAAACTGGTGGAAGCGCGAAATACCGTCCGAGCATGAGCTTGAGGAAGGTCTGCGGAATCTCGCGGAAGCCGAGAACAAAGTGGATTTTGTTGTGACATATGAACCGCCGTCAAAGCTTCACGACTTCCTCGACCAAAACAGCGGCGACCGAAACCACATCAACACTTATCTGAACGACGTTTACGAAAAAATCAGCTTTGAACGGTGGTTTTTCGGGAAGCTGCACCTCAACAAGCTTATTCCCCCGAAATATTACGCGGTTTACGATCAGATCGTAATCGCGGACGAAACCAGGATCAAAAAGAAACGGGAGCCGAAGCACCCGAAAAATACAGACAAGGAGAACTGAAATGGCTGAAATCACATTTGAGATCACAAAGGAACTCGGAGTAATCTCCGAAAACGCAAAGGGCTGGACCCGCGAGCTGAATCTAGTCAGCTGGAACGAGCGCGAGCCCAAATACGATATCCGCGACTGGAACGCAGATCACACCCGCATGAGCAAGGGCATTTCCATGACCGAGGAAGAAATGCAGAAGCTGGTTGAGCTGTTCAACGCAAGAGACGAGGAAGATTCCTTCGAGTGATTCGCACCCGCATATCAAAAGCCGGACTTCACAGCCCGGCTTTTTTTATTTGAATTTCTGAGTTATATTAATGATGAATCCAACGCCGACTGCAAGAACCGCGCTCAACAGCAGCGGGAACCATATGTTTGCAAGCGGAAGTCCGTTTGCGGCTTCCCCGAGGTTCATGCCGTAGAAGCTGAAAACTATGGTAGGCACTGCAATGATTATCGTCAGTGTTGTCATGCGCTTCATGACAATGTTCAGATTGTTCGAGATTATACTTGCAAATGTATCCATCGTGGTGCTGAGAATGTTTGAATAGATATTCGTCATCTCTATCGCCTGACGGACCTCTATAAGCACATCATCCAGGAGGTCCTGGTCTTCCTCGTACAGCTTGATGTATCTGCCTCGCATCAGCTTTTCAAGCACAGCCTCGTTTGCTTTGAGCGATGTCGAGAAAAAGACCAGCGACTTTTCCAGCCCGAGAAGCTGGATAAGTCCCTTATTGTGCATTGATTTGTGCAGAGTGCCTTCAACGTAACTCTGTATCTTGTCGATCTGTTTCAGGTACTGCAAATATCTTGCCGCGATACGAAGCAGTATCGTGAATACGAAACGCGTCTTAAGATTTGTCTGTATCCCCTTCACAACGCCCTTTGAGATGTCCTCCACAACGGAATTCTCCTTCGCGCTAACCGTCACGACATTCTTATCAGTGATGATAATTGACATAGGCGTTGTTGAATACAGAAGCGTCCGGTCGGGGTTGTTGTCGGTCTCGGCGACTGGGTAATCAACGACTATCAGCGTAACTCCGTCGTCAGCTTCGATTCGGGACGGTTCTTCCTCATCGAGGGCGGCGCGTACATAGTCTCTGTCAATTCCGAGATCATCCTCAAGGTCGGAAATTTCCGTTTCAGTCGGGTTGATTACCGATATCCAGCAGCCCGCTTCGGCTTTTTCTATCTCGCAGAGATGATTTTCTATGTTTCTGTAATATTTGACCAATTGAAGCACTTCCTTTTGCCTGCTTTTACACGCATGATACAGCCCGGAATGCTCTGTAGCTGCCGCCCCGGTGCTGTTTATTTTCCAGTCCAATTCGGGTATATAGGTGCGTTTGGTACGACCCCGGGTCAGCGCTCATGTTTTCACCGCCTTTAATTGATCTCATATATATTTTTATTTTATCACAACAACGTCGAAATTACAAGGGCTTTTGCGTATTTTTATGAAAAAAGACGAAGTATTACATCTTCTTAATTAATTTTAAGAATTGTTTTTTACATCAACTTTGCTTGACAAAAAGAGTTAAAAATGATACAATAATTTTAGATGGTTTAAATGGAATTATACGAGCAGAATAACAGACGGCTAAGGAGGCGGTTTCGAGTGCAGAACTACACATTGACAGAACTCATTAAACCGAATATACTCCAGCAGATTCAGGACGCATTTTCGGAGTATTCCGGCATGGCGTCGATCACTACGGACGCTGAGGGAGTTCCTGTTACTGCTGGAAGCAATTTTACCCATTTCTGCACCGACCTTATACGAATCACAGAAGCAGGGTGCAAGAACTGCTTCAACTGCGATAAAATGGGAGCTGCCCAGGCTATGGAAACCGGGCTGCCCTCGGTTTACACGTGTCACTCCGGGCTTGTGGATTTTTCCGCGCCTATCATGCTGAACGGAAAGATGATAGGCTGCTTCGTTGGAGGTCAGGTGCTCACTGACGAGCCAGACGCAGATTTCTGCCGGAGAAAGGCGTTAGAATACGGCATTGATCCTGATACGTATATTGAATCGCTGAGCGCAATTAAGCGTATGCCGCGCAGTAATGTTGAACGCTCGGCAAAACTACTTTTCGATATATCGAAGGCTCTGTCGTCGATGGCGCTGCATAACTGCTCCGAAATTGAAAACAGCAAGAGCATGGAACTTGCGGCGCGGTCGCAGTCCGACTACATAATGAGCCTCACCTCGGATATGACAAGCATTACGCTTGATTACATGGACACTGCAAAAGAAGCTCTGGACTCGGGCGACCCGGACGAGATGAAGCGTGCTCTTGAAATGATTACCAGCCGCGGAGCCGGCGCTTCTGAGATGATTCGTGATTCTATTGCCTACCTCCAGATGATCGGCAGACGATTCAGAATGAGCGAGGAAGAATACGCTCCACGCAAAGTTTTCTCAGCCATCACGGACAGCCTTAACCAGAAAGCGGACTCCGCTTCGATTTCGCTTGAAATTGAACAGACAATTCCTGAGATACTGCTCGGCGACGCAGGCGGAATTTGTCAGCTGATTGATAAATTTGCAGCATTGTTCACCGAAAACGGCGGCAAGTCGCTGCAGCTGGGTATTTCGTCCTATAAGCGTGGTTATGCTGAAATGCTCAAGATCCAGCTTTGCAGTGAAAGTGCGGAATTATCCGATGAACAGATCGGCAAAATCAGGAATATCATTACTTCCGACGAGGAATACTACGCGGAAACGATGTCAGAGCTTGCGCTCAGTATCGTCAGAACACAGATTCGTGCTATGTCCGGGACTTTTGATATATTCCGAAGCGGCGGCAGTGTAACTATTGAGTTTACAATTCCGCAACTGAAGATAGAGGGAGGTGCTTCCTGATGATATTTGATTACAAAGCTTATTCAAGGCTTCTTAATGAATTTATCATCGAAGGCGAGAAGATAGAACAGTACCGCGACCCCGCATTCAATAAGATACTGGAGCCAATATGCAAATTCCTGAGAATATCCCGTATATCGTCCGCCGTTTTTGACTCAACATGCGACTCCGCGATAATCAAAAGCTCCGCACATATATTATGACGACGGGAATGCTGATAGTACACGGGTTCTGAAATTTACTGAAAACAACGTGCGCGCATGTAAAGCGAACTACAGTTTTATGCAGAGTAAATCCGGCCAAGACTGGTCAGACGAGGAAGTTCAGCAGATTGAAGCCTTTGAAAAGCTTATTTACACGTTCTGCGACCGCAGTTATGCCTCCACTATTGCAAAAGATCTTTCAATGTTTGACAACGATTTGATGGTCTATCCCCTTACCTTCTTCCTTGCAACCGTCAAAAATCTCATCAGGCAGGGACGGATCGGGGAATTTGGCGGCGTTTATTTTAATATCAAGCATTTTTCCTCCATCAATGACCGCTTCGGCAGGGACTGCGCGACCAACATCATGAAGCAGTTCATACATGGCATACAGGAGAAAATTCTATACGAGGAATGCATTTGCAGAGTCGGCGGAGACAACTTTGTCGTACTGTTCAAAAAGGACAACCTTAATATAATAAAGAACTACCTCTCCGGAATGCCGATTACATTCAATGACGAAGAAACTGTCACCGTTACCACCACAGCGGGCTATTATATGATACCCGAGGCCACTGAAAGCGCAACTGATGTCATGGACAGGATCAGCACTGCTTACCAGCTTGCCAAGAGCGTTTACAAGCGGCCCTTCCTGTTCTACGATGATGAGATAATGCAGCACCAGACACATGTAAAAGAAATCGAAATGATGTTCCCGAGCGCAATTGAGAACGAGGAATTCAAGGTGTTTTATCAGCCGAAAACGCAGCTTAACAACTATCAGCTTGCCGGCGCTGAAGCACTATGCAGATGGTTCAGAAACGGAAAGGTTATTTCGCCTGGCGAGTTTATCCCTGTTCTTGAAGGCAGCAAGGCGATATGCACGCTGGATTTCTACATGCTGGATCATGTCTGCCGCGATATCCGACGCTGGCTCGACGAGGGCCGCGAGGCTGTGAAAGTTTCGGTAAATCTTTCAAGGCTTCACCTCGGGGACGAGGATCTGCTTGAGTCTATCCTCAGGATCATTGATAAGTACAAAGTTCCGCACCACTTCATTGAAATCGAACTGACTGAAACTACCACGGACGTAGACTATAAAGAACTGAAGAAGATAGTTTACGGTCTCAGGGAGCAGGACATCAGCACTTCCGTGGACGATTTCGGTGTTGGTTACTCATCGCTGAACCTTATCCGTGAGATGCCATGGAATGTCCTGAAAATTGACAAGAGCTTCCTTCCTACCCAGGAAGAAGAGAACAACGATCCCTCTAAGGTAAAAATGCTTCGGCATATCATTACGATGTCGCAGGATCTTGGTCTGGAATGCATCGTGGAAGGCGTCGAAACCGCCGAGCAGGTAAAGCTGCTCAAGGACTGCAAGTGCTACCTTGCGCAGGGTTTTTATTTCGACAGACCGCTTCCGGTTAAGGAATTCGAACAGAAGCTCGAAAGCGCAGCAGGATAAAAAATATAAGCGGCTGAATTCATCAGCCGCTTTTTAATTAATAGAGGTTTGCGAAAAGCGCCGCTCCGGCAACCGTAATTATACCGGAGACTGCAATTGAAAGACTGCTCATCGCGCCTTCTGCCTCGCCGAGCTCCATCGCTTTTGCCGTGCCTATCGCGTGCGCCGAGGTTCCTAGCGCTATGCCCTTGGCTACCGGTTCGGTTATCCTGAACACTTTCAGCACTACTTCGGCAAGAATATTTCCGAGCACGCCGGTGATGATTATTACTCCTGCCGTGATGGATACAATCCCGCCCAGCTCCTCTGAAACTCCCATGCCGATCGCGGTGGTTATCGACTTCGGCAGGAATGTGATGTATTCCTCGTGCGAAAATCCGAACAGCGCCGCAAGTCCCAGAACCGAGCCAAGGCTCGAGAGAACGCCTGCGAGAATCCCGACGATGACCGCTGCCGCATTGTGTTTCAGCAGCTCGAACTGCTCGTACAGCGGAACTGCAAGCGCGACCGTAGCCGGAGTAAGCAGCCATGCAAGGTACTTTGCGCCCTCGTAGTAGGTGCTGTAGTCGATGTGAAGAAGCAGCAGAGCTGGTATAGTCAGAACTATTGAAATAAGCAGCGGATTTATCAGCGGGGACTTGAATTTCTTTTTCAGTATTGCTCCAAGCCAGTAGCTCACAAGGCTGACAAGTACGCCGAAATATGCCGAATTTGAAAGAAACTCACTCATTTGTTTTCCGCCTTTCTACTGCGAAGTCTGATCACTGCCTGTGTTGCAAGTCCGGAAACCGCCATTACCACTACGGTAGTTACAACGGTAACGATCACGAACTGCAGCCAGGAAGGCGAAAGCACTTCCCATGTGTCAATAAGTCCCACCGCCGCCGGAATGAACATCAGCGGCATTATCTGTATCAGGAACTTGGAAGCGTCCTTAACCTCGGACAGCGGGACTATTCCGGTTTTCAGCCCGGTGAAAAGCAGTACGATACCGTATATACCCGCGGGTACCGGTATCGGGATTAGCTCGTGCATTATCTCGCCGATAAATGTTATCAGCAGAATTATTCCAAATTGTCTTATGTACTTCATTTTTTATCTCCTGTGTTCTTTTGTTCTTTATATTAACATATTAACGGCTCAGATCCAGCCAAGACCCTCTGCCAGTATTTTCAGTCCCAGTATTACAAGCGTGATGCCTCCGGCAAGCTCTGCCTTTGATTTATATTTCGCGCCCCACACGCTGCCGAGTTTAACCCCCGCCGCAGACATCGTAAATGTTACTGCGCCTATAACTGCCGCGCAAATCCCGACCGGCGCGTCCAGGAACGCGAACGTCACGCCGACCGCTAGTGCGTCAATGCTGGTAGCAAGCGCCGGAAGAAACATGCTCTTCGGATCAAGCGACGGCGGAGGAAGCTCCTCCTCTTCCCTGCTGAGCGCCTCGCGGACCATGTTTCCGCCAATCAGCACAAGAAGTCCGCAGGCTATCCAGTGATCTACTTCCTGAACGAATCTCGAAAGCGTAGTCCCCAGAAGAAAACCGATAAGCGGCATTACCGCCTGAAAAATCCCGAACCACGCTCCTACAATGAACATATCCTTCAGCCTGATCTTCCCGAGCGACAGCCCCTTGCACACCGACACCGCGAATGCGTCCATTGAAAGCCCCGCTGCAAGTAGCATTACCCCCGCTGCTCCCATATGTATTCCCCCTGTCCATGAGTTTGTATTCATATTGATTATACATTTTCTGGAACATAGGGTCAAGGGGAAGCATGTCGCACAAAGTCAGATTTCAGATTGACTTTATAATCAAAATATGATAGACTATATTCATATCATTTCCGAATAGGAGCGTTTTCAATGAAATTCAAACCGCTTTCAGTCCTTCCGCTGTTATTTCTTTGCTCATGCAGCATGAACAATGAGTTTTCAGAAGTTCAGCCAGGCACTGAGGAACACGTGAACATGTCAACAGCCGAAGAAACCGTTGAAGTACCGTTCAACGGCACGATGGAGCCCACCCCTGACGAGCAGGAGCTTTCCCCTGCGGAGCCGCTCAAGGGGTTGAACATACAGCCTTCCGACTACTTCACACCCGGCGTTTACACGTCCGAGTACACCGACGATACTGGAAACTTCTACATATTTAACACAGACGGTCTGCACGGGAAGCTTATTCCCATGGCTGACGCCGAGGGAGTGGATTTCACCTACTCGATTAACGGCGACAGCATGACAATGTACGTCGGAGAGGAGCTGACTCCATATCAGGCGGAACTTGAACGAACCGATCACGATACTGTCATTATTCACATGACATTTCTCGGAACCCAGGACGAATTGACCTACCTCAGCGGGGTTTCAGCGGATAATTTCACGTTCTACCCTGCCCGCCGCCTGTCGCAGCTTGCAAGAAAGTACTACGAGGACAAGACCGGGGTCAAGCTGGCTGGGGTCGAATTCAAGATAATTGAAGGTGATATGGTCGTACTGAATCTGTGGATCCCTGATGAAAACGGCTGGCGGCGCGATGTTGACAGCTTTACAGTCAGCATGTTCAGCGCAAAGGGCTGGTCGAGCATTACCTACGACGACATTGACCTCAGCACGGTGGTTCTGGAAAAAGACGAACCCATCTCCACAAACGACGCCGACGTGCAGGACGTGACAGCCGATTCTTAATCAGCAAACTAATTCTACTACTTTTCTCGCTTTAAGTCAATTTCAAAATATCCGGTATGCCGCTTTTTTCTGCATTTTCAGCGGGTTCAACATTCTATCTATATCACAAATAACGTTTTTGTATATTTTAACATATCATAATTATATGCTTAATATATGCTAAACCGTGAAAACGATTTATAATAAAGCGTGTTATTTTTGACAAAACAATCGGAGCATTTTCTCAAAATATTGTTGATTTTTTTAAAATTATATGGTATAATGTATACATAATATAAGGCGAAACATGGCAAACGTATTCTTCGCCGATAACCTGGAGGGAATATTATGAAAACAAAAACCCCGAAAACTTTTAAAGCACCAAAGACACCGAAAGTCAAGGCTGTAAAGCCTGCTGCAAATGCAGCAGCTCCGAAGGTGAAGAAACCCCGCACAACAAAGATCAAGTACAGGATACTCCGGCTTTCTGTACTGAGTGTTACACTGTGTATTGTTTCACTCATGATTGTCATGAGCATTTTTTTGACATCTGCATACGTGACAAGCTACGAGAACCAGACAAAAGCGCTTGCTCAGTCCTACGGCGAAGTCATCTCCAACACCATTAATTCCCTTTCGCTTGAGCTTCAGTCAGCCGGCGGAAACCAGGAAGTTCTTAACCAGATGATTCCTCTCGTTGAGCGCCAGAAGAACCTTGAAACACTCGCCAAGACTGCGCTTTTCAAGGATTACTCAATTGCATATCACGATGGTACTACATACAACGGTACTGATATTTCTGACCGCGATTATTTCCAGAAAGCGTATAATGAGGATCAGATCGCGATATCACCGCCTGTTATACGCAAGACCGACGGTTCGGTAACTACAATGATGGCTGCCCCGACCAAATACAGCGGAATGAAGTATGTTATATACGGCGGACTTGATTCCACCATGTTCTCTAACGGTCTTGACAAAATCGACATGGGTAAAGGAAGCAATATCATTGTTCTTGACAGGAACGGTCAGGTAATTGCAGCGTCTGATACGTCTCTTGTAATGAACATGGTAAACTATCTTGAAAGCGATGTACCAGGTGACAAGGCGCTCGCGGAAGCTATGCTGTCAGACAGTGAGGGAACGATCACCTACTCCAACGGAAGCAACACTATGCTCGCTTATTACATGCCTATTGATGGTACTGATGGCTGGACTATCGCAGTAAGCGGTAACTACGATCAGATCATTGCAAGCGTACTGCTTGACATCGGCATTGGTCTTGCTGTCTGCCTTGCACTTATCACTATTGGAGTGTTCATTTCTAACAATGTTGCCAAGAATATATCTGAACCCATTGTTAAAACCAGCGAACGTCTGAGACTTCTCTCTGAAGGCGACGTTACAACACCCTTCACTGTAGAAGCACCCTCCGATGAAACGCTTGTGCTTGAGCAGTCGCTTTACAGCACAGTCGAGACCCTTCGCACCTATATCCATGATATCCGCGACGTTCTTGAGCCGCTTGCCGACGGCGATCTTACGGTATCCTCCGATATTAATTATAAGGGCGATTTCGTTACAATCGGTTCCTCCCTTAATACTATATCCTCAGCTCTCAACTCAGCGATGACTGCGGTAAAGAACAGCGTAGGCAATATCCAGTCCGGCTCCAGCCAGGTGGCAGAAGGCTCTGCAAGCCTTTCCGAAACCGCAGTAAAGGTTGCAGAAGCAGTTGACAAGATATCAGTTACAATCAGCGCTATTCAGGAAAAGGCAGATAATACCGCGAATGCGTCCGCGAATGTCGCTGCACTCTCACAGGAAGCAAACAGCAGCGCCCAGGAGGGCGGCGAGCTGATGAAGCAGCTTCTTGAAGCAGTTGAGAACATCAAGGAGAAATCTGCTTCCATCAAGAACATAATCAAGACTATCGAAGACATTGCATTCCAGACCAACATTCTTGCGCTTAACGCTTCTATTGAAGCAGCCAGAGCGGGTGAAGCTGGCAAGGGATTCGCAGTTGTTGCTGACGAAGTTGGAAACCTTGCGGCAAAGAGCGCAGAAGCTGCACAGAATACAACTAGTCTTATCAACGCTTCCCTGACGGCGGTAGAAAAGGGTACTCAGCTTGCAGACAGTGCACACACAGCCATGAACAGCATTGTAAACGGTATCAGCAAGATCTCCGACGAGATGCAGGCAATCACTGAAGCAGCAGCTGAACAGCAGTCGGCGGTCGGCGACATCACCGAGGGCATCTCCCACATTGAAGCCGGAATGCACTCCACAACTGCGACCGCAGAAGAGAGCGCAGCCTCCAGTGAGGAACTTTCCGCACTAGCAAGCACGCTTGCGGGCGAAGTCGATAAGTTCATCACAGAATAAAAATTTCAGGGAGCAGCAATGCTCCCTGATCTGTTAAAATAACGATCCCCTGATTTAGTCAGAGGATTTGTTTTATTCGTCGAATTCGTATTCGTCTGGGGCGTAATCCTCTGGGAAGTGTACAATCCCATCGAAAATGAGATATTCCCTGTTGCGCCGGACATAATCCCTCAAGTACTGTTCAAGCTCGTGCTCACGGTCGTAGAACTTCATGTCGAGGTCTGAAAAATCCGCATTGTGCATGGACATTTCATGCCAGCGTGCCTCGCGGTCCTTTGATGGATAACCGCCTATTCTCTGCACAGCTTCCTCCAGGATAGCAGCAAACGTGCTGCAGCCTATTACGCGGAGTCCTTCGAGCGCAAGTTCCCAGACGATTCCGGTATCGTTATAGAAAAACTGGTCGTGACCGCCGTTTTCCACTTCTGAATAATACCACTGAATAGCCCAGACATATTTTTGCGGGTCTGTGAAACGGTCAAGCGCGTCGTACATTTCGGTTTCCCCGTCGTAAATACTCACTTCCCACCAGAGCGGCGTTACTATCGCCTGGAAATCTCCGTCGTCGATCTGCTCATCAGTAACGCGGTATCTCCGCGGCACCAGATCAAAGTTCATCTTTCCCTCCTGAAAGCTGCTCAAGCTTATTGTAGATCAGGTACATCTTCTGCACCGAGTTTTCAAGGAAATAGTAATGCTTGATATACGGAATAAGAAGCACAAGGAACAGCAGCGCAAGGACGTAAATTCCAATGCTTCCTTGAATCAGCGCCATGAAAAGCGTCATCAGAAAGAAAATCGCAAAGGCAAGCATGATAAACATATGAACCAGACGCTCATGCGAGAAAAAGCCTATGCGCACATGAAGACGCTTCATCTCCTGCACGTATTCCTCACGACTGTGCTCCCCGTCCAGGAACAGCCGGAGGTGCTCAAGGTATTCCCTGATCTGCTTCGTCATTTGTCAAACTCCTCCAGTGCAAGGGAGGCTTCCTCCCAGGTCTGCATTGCCTGCTCCTGGCGGGTACGCAGTTCCTCGATCTCGTTGGAAAGCTCCATCGCCTTCTGGTAGTCAGTCAGCCCGGAAAGTTCGTTGGTTTTCTGCTCGATCAGGCTGTCCAGCTCCTCTATCTCTGCTTCTGCGCGCGTTACCTTTGTGTTTAACTTTCGGCGCTCGCTGTCTCGCTCCTTTTCCAGCTTGTAATCATTGCCCTTCTCCTGCTTCGCCGGTTTCTCCTCCTGGCGTACCTGCGCTGCGTTTTCAGCCGCAAGCGTGTACGCGTCGTAGGAACCGCGGTACTCCTTGACCCCATCTGGCGTGAGGTAATATATTCGGTCGGCAAGTTTATTGATCAGGTAGCGGTCGTGGGAGATCACAAACAGTGTGCCGTCGTAGTTTAAAAGCGCATTCTCGAGCGCTTCGCAGCTTGAAATGTCAAGGTGGTTCGTAGGCTCGTCGAGGAGCAGCATATTAGCTCCAGAAAGCATTAGTTTCAGTATCGCGATTCGCGCACGCTCGCCGCCGGAAAGTTCCGACACATGCTTGAACACGTCGTCGCCGCGGAACAGGAAGGAACCCAGCGCGGTACGTACCTGGGTCTCGGTCATGCGCGGATACGCGTCCCAAAGCTCGTCAATCGCAGTTTTGCTGTCAGTCAGACCCGCCTGTGCCTGATCGAAATATCCGTACTGAACGCGGGAGCCGTACTTGAAACTTCCGAAATCCGGAGTGTACTGCCCCGTAAAAATTTTGAACAGCGATGTTTTTCCGCAGCCGTTTCCGCCGATGAGGAACACGCGCTCACCTTTTTTAATGTCGATATTTACATTGCGGAACAGCCGTTTGCCGTCAAAACTCAGCGCAATATCGTGGGCTTCGAACACGTCGTTTCCGCAGCCATCGGCGCTTTTAAAGCTGAAATGCAGCGAATCCGGAGCATCCTCGGGCTTCTCAAGGTCAGAGGCTATGCGGTCGATCTGTTTCTGCTTGCTTGCGATGGTCACGTAATTGTGCGCCTGATTCCAGCGTTTCTGCTGGTCGATAATTCCCTCGATCCTGCCTATCTCGCGCATCTTCGCTTCGTATTCCTTGCGGCGGCGTTCAAGATCCTCCGCTTTCAGCTCAAGGAATCGCGTGTAATTGCCCTTATAATCACGAATGTGGCAGTTTTCAAGTTCGATCGTGCGGTTCGTGACCTTATCCAGGAAATAACGGTCGTGGGAAATTACGATATATGCGCCGCGACCATCGCATTTTGCCCCGGGGTTAGTCGTAAAGTATTTTTGGGAGCCACTCAACCGACTGAATATCAAGGTGGTTTGTAGGCTCGTCCAGGAGCAGCAGGTTGGCATCAGAAAGCAGCAGCTTTGTTAGCTGCAATTTTGATCTCTGACCTCCGCTCAATACGGAAACCTGCAATTTCAGGTCTCCCTCTGAGAATCCCAGACCCATCAGAGCAGACTGTGTGCGGCTCTTGTAGGTAAGTCCGCCTTCTCGCTCGAAGCGTTCGGTAAGCAGCGTCTGCCGTTCGATGGTCGCTGTGGAATGGTCGCCGCCGTCTATACGGTCGTGGAGCTCCTCAAGCTCAAGCTCCATATCCTCGAGCCATTCGAAAACCGTCAGGGCTTCGTCGTACAAGGTTTTGTCGGAATCCTTGCAGGCGAACTGCTCCATTACGCCGATCTTGCAGCTTCCAGCAATGTGAATTGCACCCTCGTCGGGAATGTGCTCGCCGCGCAGCATTCGGAACAGCGTTGTTTTGCCGCTGCCGTTGATTCCTACGAAACCTATCCTGTCGTTATCGTATACGTCAAGGGACACTCCGCTGAAAAGCGTCCTTTCAGCGAACGACATCGAGACATCATTTAAACTCAATAATAGCATTTCATCACCGGATCTCTCTATCAAAAAACCAGCCGCCGGTGTGTGCCGGCGGTTGGCTCATTGAATATTTCTATTTATTTTCCGATACCGCGGAGCTTTTCAGGTGCGTACTTTGTATTTACAAGGTAATCGTTAAGCTCAACGGAATAGCTGTCGTAAGTGCTCTTCAGCAGCTCGTCGAATGCGTCGTCCTTAATGCCGTGAAGAATGCCCTCATTCTGGGTCTCAAGCCATGTCTTCATTGTAGTCACATCATCGCGGACAACTACGTAAACACAGTTCTCCTCTTCGTTCTCGAAAAGGGTTGCTTTTCCGTCAGCGGCAGTGTTCCAGACGTACTCCGTCAGCTTCTCGTTAAGAGAGGAAGAATCCTTTCTGATGTACTGCTCGCAGTCCTCGGCAGATTCCTTCTTTTCAGCGGTCGCTGCGTCTATCTTGTCCTGAACGTACTTATCGTAGTCAGCGTCGCCGGTGCTGACGATCGGCTTGGTGTAAATTTCCTCTGCAGGAATTTCAGCTTCTGCGGTTTCGGCCGCGGCGGACTCAGCCGTTTCTGAAATTTCGGCGGTGGACTTGTCTGCCTCAGCAGTTTCAGCGGCTTCTGCGGTCTGCTTGGCTTCCTCAGTGGACTTAGCCTCCGCTGTGGAAGAATGTTCCTCAGCATAGCTGTCATCTGCGTCGGTCCATGCTTCATACTGTGCCGCTCTGAGGTCAAAATCGTACTGGATATCTACCCAGTCCTCGCCGGAGTTTGCACGGTCTGCGTAGCTCTGTGCAAGCTCTCTTATCTTCTCCTTGTCAGCGTCATCCTTTAGGGAAAGCCCCTGATGGTCAGTGAACGTTACCTTCAGCAGCTTAACAGCAGCGTAATTCTCGGTTGCATAACTGTTGATCTCGTCCTCGGATACCGGAGTCAGTCCGTCCTTGTCATAATTGTGGAGGAACACAGCGCTCTCCTTGTAGCTGTTCTCGGTAATTTTACGGAGAGTGTCCTTGCTGATTCCCATGTTCTCGAAATGCTCGCCGAATGTGCTCTCCTCGATCCCGTAGTACTGAGCATAGTAACCGAGATCGTTGTCGAGTGACTTGATGTAGTCATTGATGGAATTATTATCATCATCCGAAAGGGTCAGTCCGTATTCGTCGAAAAGTGACTCTATCGCTACATAGCGCTTAACACGCTCAAGCGCATAGTCCTTGAGCCATGCGGAAGCCGGCTTGCCGTCGATCGTCTCGGTGAATACCGTAACCTCAGCGGTGCCTAGGGAATCACCCTTCTCCTCCTTTATTTTTGAGGAAGCCTCATTATACGCTGTGAGCTGAAGATCGTAAATGTAAATTCCATTAGGAATCTGCATTCCATTGATCGTTCCGATGTAGCCGCTGTCAGAGCAGCCTGTCATTGACGCAGCGCATACGATCGCACAGGAAGCTGCGATAAATCTTCTGTAGTTGTGTGACATCTATTATCCTCCTCAGGCTCTAAGTGTGATGTTCTTTTCAGCAAGCGCCTTGAGAACCTTTGCAACTACTGCGTCAGCTTCCTCGTCGGTCATGCTGCCGTCCTTACGGAGAACCAGCTTATAGGAAAGGCTCTTTTTACCCTCGGGTACCTGCTCGCCCTTGTACATATCGAATATTGACACGCTCTCAAGGTGCTTTGCATTCTTACTGATGATATCGATTATCTCGTCAGAAGTAACCTCGTCGTCGCACACAAGGCTCAGGTCACGCGAGGTCGACGGGTACTTAGGAAGCGGCTTGTACTTGCGCTCCTCGCCGCGAGCCTCAAACAGCTTGGGAATATTCAGCTCTGCGCAATATACGCGGCAGCTTATGTCATAAGCCTCAGTAACCGCAGGGTGGAGCTCGCCAACTGTACCGAGCTTTACGTCGCCTGCATAGATATCAGCGCACCTGCCAGGGTGATATGTCTTGTTGTCCTTTACAGGAACAAATCTCGCGTCAACTACCAGGACATTCAGCAGCTCCTCAAGTGCGCCCTTGATGGTGAAGAAATCCTCGTCGGGACCGTAAGCACACATTCCGAGGACGTCAGTTTCAATAGGGAGCTTCTCGTCTGTCGGCTGGAATATTCTGCCCAGTTCGAAGAAGCGCGCCTCAAGGTTTCTGGCTCTGATATTTGTGTTAGCAACAGTCATCAGGGATGGCAGCATGCTTGTACGCATTACGCTGGTGTCCTCGCCAAGCGGGTACTGGAGCACTACGGACTTCTTCATATCATCGCTGAAACGCAGCTTTTCATAGGAACGTGGTGAAATAAAGCTGAACGACATGGTTTCATAGAAGCCCTGAGCGAGCATGCAGTCAACCATCTTATTTTCAAAGTGCTGGCGGGGTGTGATCTCTCCAACGGACGAAAGCAGCGGAAGCGTGGTCGGAATCTCATTATAACCGTAGATTCGCGCAACTTCCTCTGCGAGGTCGCACTCGCGGACGATATCAACACGGGTATTCGGAACGATAACGTTTCCGTTCTCATAGCCGAAGCCCAGCTTCTTGAAAATTGCGATCTGCTCCTCAGCGGGAATATTTGTGCCGAGGTGCTCGTTTATCCAGTCGGTGTCAAGCTTTAATGTATGCGGAACCTTCTTTGCGTTGTCAACGTCGATGTACTCGCGGACTACCTCGCCGCAGCCGAGCTCCTCTACCAGCTCAAGCGCTCTCATGAGCGCAGCCTTGGAGTTGATCGGGTCGATTCCCTTCTCAAATCTGGAAGAAGCGTCGGTACGCTTGTTGATCTTCTTCGCAGTCATTCTTACGGATACTCCGTCGAAGCACGCCGCCTCGAATACGACTGTGTTAGTGTCGTCCATTATTCCGGAGAACTCGCCGCCCATTACGCCAGCAACTGCGATCGGCTTCTTTTCGTCTGCGATGATCAGCATTTCGGGGCTGAGAGTTACCTCGGAGCCGTCGAGAATCGTTATTTTCTCTCCCTGCTGAGCATTTCTGACGTTGATCTTGCCGCCTTCAACATAGCGGAGGTCGAACGCGTGCATGGGGTTGCCGTATTCCAGCATTACAAAGTTGGTGATGTCAACAAAATTATTGATGGAACGTACGCCGCTTGCCTTCAGTCTTTCAGCCATCCAGCGCGGAGAAGGTCCGATCTTTACATTCTTTACAACTGCCGCCATATAACGGGAGCAGAGCTTGGTGTTCTGAACGTCAACGCTGATGTAATCACTGGCGCTGCCGTCAACACCCTTGAACTGCGGCTCCCTGACGTTCAGCGGCAGGTTGAAAGTCGCGGAAGCTTCCTTCGCGAGGCCGAGCACGGAAAGGCAGTCGGGACGGTTGTTTGTAATCTCGAACTCAACTGTGGTATCGTTGAACCCGAGTGCGTCGTGAATATCCTCGCCGACAAACATCTTATCGAAATCCGGGTCGTCGTTCAGGATAAGAATACCCTCGTTGCTGGAGTACGGAACATCGGACTGATCAAGGTTAAGCTCCTCATAAGAACACATCATGCCTTCGCTGGGAACTCCGCGGAGCTTACCCTTCTTGATCTTCATGTAGGACATGTCCTTGTGGTTGTAGCAGGTAGCGTTATTGAGCGCAGCCGGAACAAACGCACCAACGAACACGTTCTGCGCAGAAGTAACGATCTGCACCGGCGCGTCCTTTCCTACGTCGATCTGGCAAACCCAGAGTGTGTCAGCGTCGGGGTGCTTTTCCATAGCAACGCACTTGCCGACTACAACATTTGTGATGTCGGCGCCCTGCTTTGTCCAAGTCTCGACCTTGCTTCCGCTCATGGTCATGCCGTCGCAGAATTCCTTTATAGGCATATCGGCTTTAACGTAGTCGTTAAGCCACTTCATTGAAAGATCCACTTTTATATTCTCCTTAATGTATTATTCAAATCAGAACTGCTCCAGGAAGCGCATGTTGTTCTCATAGAGAAGGCGCATATCCTCGATTTCATAACGGAGCATAGTAATACGCTCAATGCCTATGCCGAAAGCAAATCCGCTGTACTCCTCAGGGTCGATCCCGCAGTTTTCAAGGACTTCGGGACGTACAACGCCTGCACCGAGTATCTCGATCCAGCCTTCGCCCTTGCAGAGCGGGCAGCCCTTGCCGCCGCAGCGGAAGCACTGGAAGTCGATCTCGCAGCTAGGCTCTGTATACGGGAAGTGGTGGGGTCTGAACTTCAGCTTCATGCCCTCGCCGTAGAGCTTCTTTGCGAATGTATCCAGAGTGCCCTTGAGGTCGGCGAATGTGATCTTCTTGTCGATTACAAGACCCTCGCACTGGTGGAAGATAGGAGAATGTGTGCCGTCCACCTCATCGCGGCGGTAAACTCTGCCGGGGCTGATGATGGCGATAGGAGGCTTCTGCTTGAGCATGGTTCTTATCTGAACAGAGGATGTCTGGGTTCTCAGCAGGACGTCGTCATTAATATAGAATGTATCGTTAGGGTCTCTTGCGGGGTGTCCCTCAAGAGTGTTCAGCATGTCGAAGCAGTGCTTTGTGTCCTCAATCTCGGGACCGTCTACAACAGTATATCCCATTCCGTGGAATATGGACTTGAGGTCGTCGAGGACTATGTTCATCGGGTGGCGCTTTGCAATGAGCTTACGCTTTCCGGGCATGGTAACGTCGACTGTCTCGGTCTTTAAGCGCAGGTCAGTGAGCGCCGCCTTCAGCGAACCAGTCTTGTCCTTTACCGCATTCTCAATGTCAGCGCGGATCTCGTTTGCCATCTGACCGATGACCGGGCGCTCTTCAGCGGAAAGTCTGCCCATCTGCTTTAAGATAGCGGTAAGTTCGCCCTTCTTGCCGAGAAACTTAACACGGAGCGCGTCGATCTCCTTCATATCAGCGCTTTCTGTAACTGCCTTCAGCGCTTCTTCTCTGATCGCCTGTAACTGTTCTTTAATCATTGGTGTAGATCAATCCTTCCCTGTCGGAATATTTCAGGAGCTACTCCGCCTTTTTATCCGTGCAGAGTACCTTCTTTTATTCGATGTTTTTCAAAAACCATTTATCATTATACCACATAGCTGAAAAAATTTCAAGTGGTTCATGACATTTCGCCGCCTGCCTCCTCGGTCTGCGGTGTGTAGTCGCTGAATCTCACGGACATCAGCGTATCCTTGCCGTCCCAGCGGCTGATGGTGTACTCCATATACTTCTCCGGGAGCGCGCTTATTCCGCCCGTGCCGGCTACAGCCGCCAGCGTAGGCGGTACGTAGCCCACGATCACCGTGTAAACGTCGCCGTCCTCAGTCATGCTGATTATCTGCGGCGAGTAGGTCAGATAACGGATATTCTTGTTGGCGGAGTAGGTGTGGGTTTCCTCATTGTAAGTGAACCTTACCTCGGCGTTGCCGACCGTCTGGTGATTCAGCGAAACCGTGGAGCCAAACAGCTCACGGCAGGAAGCAAGCACGTTGTATTCCGGAATCGTAAGTCCGTTGCCTTCGTCCTTTGCAAATTCGGAGGTATCATGATTTAACAGAATATTCCATATCGCGCAGGAAATCTTAGATGAATCAGGTATCTCGTCAGGCTCCTCGAAGGGTGCGATATCGTTTACGACCACCGGATAAATGAACCGTGCGAACTCATTTTTTAACGAGGTATTGTCAAGCAGGTTCGACGTTATCTGCGCCACGAAGCGAACGCTCGATATAACGCCGATAACCGCCATTACGATCACTACAACCGCAAAAACGAAATAAAATCTGCTGCGCGGCTGCTTTCCCGAAACGGCCTGATCGCTTTCTGAGCCGCCAAGCTCCGCGATGTCGCTTTCAATATCCGGCTCGTCCAGATTGCCGAACAGCTCGTCGATCACGCGGCTTTCTTCCTGTGACTGCTTCTGAGCCTGCTCCTTATTCGGAGCCGCCGATGTTGTCTGATTATTATTGTTCTTCTTTTTTCTTGCCATAAGGTCCTTCCTAGCCGCGGATCTGACCATTGCCGTTGATCAGGTATTTATAAGTCGTGAGCGCTTCAAGTCCCATCGGCCCGCGTGCGTGCAGTTTCTGGGTGGAAATGCCTATTTCAGCGCCCAGCCCGAATTCAAAGCCGTCTGTAAAACGGGTGCTTGCATTTACGTAAACCGCCGCCGCGTCAATGCGCTGCTGGAAAATCTCCGCGCTGCGAAGGCTCTGAGTTACGATGCACTCGCTGTGCTTGGTGCCGAATCTGTTGATGTGCTCTATCGCTTCATCGAGGCTCTTGACGACTTTTGAGGAGAGCCTGTAGTCCAGAAACTCGGTCGCGTAATCGGTATCGTCTGCAATTTTCTCGACCTTCACAAGCTTCGCGGTTTCTTCATCGCCGCGTATCGCTACTCTGCCCTGCCACAGCATATCAAGCTTGCGGAACAGCTCCGGAGCCGCCTTCTCATGCACAAGGATATTCTCAATGGCATTGCACACTGAGGGTCTCTGGGTCTTGGCGTTGTTGATGATATTTACAGCCATGTCTATATTGGCGCTTTCGTCAACGTACACGTGGCAGTTGCCCTCGCCGGTCTGAATTACGGGAATCGTAGCGTTTTCGATCACCGCGTGAATAAGTCCGCCGCCGCCCCTCGGGATAAGCAGGTCGATGTACTTATTGAGCTTCATCATTGCGTTTGCAACGGCTCGGGAGGTGTCCTCGACAAGCTGTACTGCGTTTTCGTTTACGCCGCAGTTCCGGAGCGCTGTTCTCATAAGCCCTACAAGCGCTTTGTTGGAGTTTATCGCGTCGCTTCCGCCGCGGAGTATAACCGTGTTGCCCGCTTTGAAGCAAAGGGTTGCCGCGTCTACCGTGACATTCGGGCGGGACTCGAAAATAATACCGATAGTTCCGATCGGGACACGCTTTTTAATAACGTGCAGTCCGTTCGGAAGGTCGCTTCCGCCTATCACTGCACCAACCGGGTCGGGAAGTGATATCACCTTGTCTACGCCGTCAGCCATGCCGCCGATACGCTGCTCGGTGAGAGTCAGACGGTCGATCATCGCCTCGGACATTCCGTTTGCTCTTGCGGTCTCGATATCCAGCTTATTCGCACCGATTATTTCAGTAACGTGCGAACGAAGCAGGGAGGATATCTCAGAAAGAACGCGGTTCTTTTCGTTCGTTCCCATCACGGATATTGCGGGTTCCGCCGCTTTGGCGTTAGCGCCAAGTGTCTCGATGTATTCCATTAGATACCCCTTTCTCAGTTTGCCGCCTTGAAATATGTACAGGTCGGCTCGCCCTCGAACAGCTCATAGAGCAGAGCAGGATCCTGATTGCCGATTATGACCGTATCAATTCCCGCTTCCGTTGCGATCTGTGCCGCTTCAATCTTTGTAAGCATTCCGCCTGTGCCCAGTGCGCTTCCGGCTCCCTGCGCCGCGGCCACTATCTCCGGCGTGATCTTCTCAACCACCGGGATCAGTTTAGAGCCTGGCTGCTTCGGGTCGCCGTCGTATAGGCCGTCAACGTCTGTCAGCATTACAAGCAGGTCGGCGTCGCAGAGTGAAGCAACTATCGCGGACAGTGTGTCGTTCTCGTCGAAATCGAGCTGTTTGATCGATATAGCGTCGTTTGCGTTGATTATCGGAACAACGCCCATCTCAAACAGACGGTTGAATGTGTTTATAACGTTGGTGCGGCGCTCCTTGTTTGAGATAACGTCGCGGGTCAGCAGAAGCTGAGCTACCGTGTGGTTATACTTGCCAAAAGTCTCACTATAGAACGTCATAAGCTCCGACTGACCGATCGCCGCGACCGCCTGCTTACCCGGAATATCCGTAGGCTTGCATGGGAGACCCGCCTGCGCGGCTCCGACTCCCTGTGCGCCGGAAGTCACGAAAACAACTTCCCTGCCGGAGTTTTTTATGTCGGACATAACTTCAATGAGGTGCTGGCACTTTCTGAGATTCAGGTGTCCGGTCGGATAGGCAAGCGTGGAGCTTCCCACCTTTATTACTATTCTTTTCTTGTTTTCAAACTGTTTCATGATATCCTCTTTCCGGTTCATGATCATAATTAAGAGGCAGTATCAGCCTCCGCACATAAACGTACATTCTATATTATAACAAAACTCGGTTCAAATTGCAACATATATCTGTAAAAAAACTAACAGCCGGATAAATTTTTCTTACAAATTGTCTGAAAATTATGCGAAATACATAAAAAACCTATTGATTTTTTATTGAGATTGTGGTAGAATTAATTGTATTCCTGCGGAAGTGTTCGTAGGTTAACTAAAAATTCAAGGAGTCAAAATGGATAATATAGCAGAACAGCTCGTTGAGAAACGCCGCACCGGGGCGGATCTCGCTAAAAAAATACTGATCTCCGCAGGCGCGCTGATCATCGCTTCGTTCTTCATGTACATTGCAATGATGGGATTTTTCGTGATGGTCATTCTCGCGGTGCTGGTTCTTGCAGGCGGCGTCTGGCTGCTCGGCAATTTTAACATTGAATACGAGTATATTCTCACAAATAACGATCTCGACATAGATAAGGTCATCGGTAAGAGAAAGCGCAAACGCATGATCTCCCTGGACGTTTCCACCGCCGAGGCGTTCGCGCCCTATCCCGCTGAAAACGACGTTCCCGCCGACGCAACAGTGCATGCATACACAGGTTCTGAAACCGACGCTTACTATCTCGTCGTAAATCACAGCGGCTACGGAAAAGTCAAGCTCATCTTCAATCCGAACGAGAAAATGCGCGAAGCAATTACACAGGAGCTTCCTAACTCCCTCCGCATAAAGCTCAAGCACAACCTGCTCAACAAAGACTAAAAAGGAAGGCAAGAAGTACGTATTGTTTCGTATTTCGTATTCAACATAATGGCAAACAATGTATTTATCCGCGTCGGAACCGACGTTATCGAGATCAAGCGGATCAGGCGCGCCTCCCGCAATCCGAAATTCCTGGCGAATTACTTTTCCGCTGATGAAATACGCTACCTGGTTTCGCGGAAACTGTCTGCGGAACTCATAGCCGAAAACTACTGCGCTAAAATGGCGTTCGCCAAGGCGATAGGAACAGGATTTCGAATCGTCCGCCCGAACGAGATCACAATACTGCGGGATCGGATAGGTTCACCGTTCATTATAACGACCGGGCGCGCGAAAATGCTCGAAGAACGCGAACACTATGAGTTCAATGTTTCCGTGGCTCACTGTAAGGATTACGCCACGGCGACCGTAATAGTAAACAGAGTATGATATTTGCGCCGCACGGCTGCTGCGGCGCATTTTTATGCAAAAAAGAGGTTTGTTATCATGAAACGACTGGTAATCGGAATGACCGCACACGTCGACTCCGGAAAGACGACACTTTCGGAAGCAATGCTCTATACCGCCGGGGAGCTCCGCAAGCTGGGCAGAGTTGACCACGGCGACGCATTCCTTGATACCGACCCCATAGAGCGAAGCCGCGGTATCACGATATTTTCAAAGCAGGCTGTAATGCGATTCGGCGGGAACGAATACACACTTCTTGACACTCCGGGTCACGTGGATTTTTCCGCTGAAACTGAACGCGCACTCCGTGTGCTGGACTACGCAGTGCTTGTGATCAGCGGCACAGACGGCGTTCAGAGCCACACTGAAACTATCTGGCGTCTGCTCAGGCGCTACAATATCCCAACGTTCATTTTTGTCAACAAAATGGATATCAGCTTTCTTGGCAAGGATTCCCTCGCGGCGGAGCTGAAGCGAAAGCTCTCGCTGGGCTGTGTTGAGTTTTCCGGGGAACGCTCAAAAGAGGAACTCTGCGAAGAGCTTGCTGAGTGCTCCGAGGATCTGATGAACTCATTTCTGGAGACCGGAAGCGTACCGCAAGAGCTTATTTCCGCGGCAATATTCCGGCGGGAAGTGTTTCCTGTAGTGTACGGCTCTGCGCTGAAGCTGAAAGGCGTGGAAACCCTGCTCCGGAGTATTGACAAATTCGCGTTTCAGCCGGAACAGTCCGGAGAATTCGGCGCGCTTATTTATAAAATAACCTCCGACGATCAGGGGGCGCGGCTTACTCACATGAAGATAACAGGCGGCTCTCTGAAGGTCAGAACTCTGCTTGACTGCGGCGGAAAACAGGAAAAGGTCAACCAGATACGCGTTTACTCCGGCACGAAGTTCACAGCCGTTGACGAGGCTGCTGCGGGAACTCTCTGCGCCGTGACCGGTCTGACCGCAGGCCGAGCCGGAGAAGGTCTGGGAACCGAGCGCGACCGTGAAGCTCCCCTGCTTGAGCCCGTGCTAACCTATCGCATGACGCTTCCGCCGAAAACCGATATCCCGACCACGCTTGCGAAGCTCCACGGACTTTGCGACGAGGATCCGATGCTGCGTATCGTCTGGAATGAACAGCTTAAAGAAATACACGTTCAGCTCATGGGCGAGATACAGCTTGAAGTGCTGAAAACCCTGATAAAAGAGCGTTTCGGGCTTGATGTCGGATTCGACCAGGGCAGCATTGCGTACAAGGAAACCATTGAAGCTCCGGTGGAGGGTGTTGGGCATTACGAACCGCTTCGGCACTACGCCGAGGTTCATCTGCTGCTTGAACCAGCCGAGCGCGGAACGGGGCTTCACTTTTCGGCGGACTGCCGCAAGGACGACCTGGACATCAACTGGCAGCGCCTGATACTGACCCATCTTGAGGAAAAGGTGCACATCGGAGTTCTGACCGGCTCGCCGATAACCGACATGCGCATAACCGTCGTCGCGGGAAAAGCGCACATCAAGCACACGGAGGGCGGAGATTTCCGTCAGGCTACCTACCGTGCTGTGCGGCAGGGTCTGCGCTCCGCGAGATCAGTGCTGCTTGAGCCTTGGTACGAATTCCGGCTGACCGTTCCGCAGGAGTGCACCGGGCGCGCTATGACAGACCTCCAGCGCATGAACGGAGAAATCGCCCCTCCGGAAACGGTGGGCGATGAAACTCTTTTCACGGGGAGCGCTCCGGTCTCTGAGCTTCGCGGCTACCAAAGCGAAGTGATAAGCTACACCCGCGGAAAAGGGCGGCTTAGCTGTATTCCTAAGGGGTATTTCCCATGCCACAACCCGGAGGAAGTCATTGAGAAGATAGGGTACGACGCAGATTCTGATGTTGAGAATTCAGCGGACAGCGTATTCTGTTCGCACGGAGCAGGCGTGCTTGTTCCATGGAACGAAGCCCCGGCGCGCATGCACGTTGACAGCGGTCTCAGATTCGGGGAAAACGAGCGGGAAGAAATCGAGGAGATCGTCACCCCGCAGCTTGTGAATACGTATAAACAGCAGGTTGCCGCCGACAAGGAGCTAATGGAGATTTTCGAGCGCACCTACGGAAAAATCAAGCGTAACGAACGCTCAGCAATGCGTACGGAAAAGCACGTTCCGCAGCCGAAAACTCCGAAACTGCCGCCGGTTCCCAAAGGACCCGAATATCTCCTGGTCGACGGCTACAACATCATTTTCGGCTGGGAAGAACTGAACAAGCTGGCAAAGGAAAACCTGGACCTGGCTCGAACCCGCCTGATAAATATAATGTGCAACTACCAGGGATTCAGGCGCTGCAACCTGATCCTCGTTTTCGACGCATACCGGGTGAAGGGAAATCACCGGGAGATAGAAACCGAAATGGGAATTACGGTGGTCTATACAAAGGAAGCCGAAACCGCAGACATGTACATTGAAAAAACAGCACACGAGCTTGGCAGAAATCACCGTGTGCGCGTTGCCACCTCAGACAGCGTTGAGCAGATAATCATTCTCGGCAATGGAGCGATACGCGTATCAGCTGCTGAATTCCTCGCGGAAGTGACCGAGGTCGAGAACACCATCAGAAAAATAATCGAAGAAAAATACAACTAGGAGGTCGCAATGCTGACTTTAAGGGAGATAGCGCATATCCGGTCAGATTTCCCGGAGAAATTCGGGATTCCGCGGCAGAGCGGATTAGTTAGCGAACTTATCTCTACGGTCGTTTTCGAGCCGGAGTATCGGGTTCCGGAGGCGCTTCGCGGTCTTGAGATGTACACTCACGTGTGGCTCCCCCGGGAGGGCTTCCCAGCCGGCCGCCGCGCCTCGGGAC
>OAWP01000232.1_pt1 | contig 54499 bp, 82 predicted proteins | sample 1517081 | NCBI WGS metagenome assembly OAWP01 (sample SAMEA2580167, study PRJEB22360) | human gut metagenome | biome: human gut; feature: human-associated habitat; material: faeces | place: Denmark | collected 2008/2010 | reverse complement strand
TTTTTGTCTCTTTTCAAACTCTTCCTTTTGTTGTTGAAGTTCTGCTTCTTTTTGTCTCTTTTCAAACTCTTCCTTTTGTTGTTGAAGTTCTGCTTCTTTTTGTTGAGCCACTGTTTGTGATTGCTTTTTGATGTTGTCTACTTCATCAGTAATCATTTCAGTTACTTTAGGAAGACCTTCAGTATTTAAAAGAGCTTGATATTTTTCTCTTGAAATAAGCTTTTCATCAATATTTGCAATAAGACATGCATTGATGATTGTTTTTTCAACCATTTCTAAATTCAATTTGTCATTCTTTTCTTTTTCCATTAAAGCATTGAATTGTGCTTCAACTTGTTCTTCAAATTTCTTTTTGGATGTTGAAGCGTTAAGCCATTTTTCATCAAAAACGAACTGATCAGCATATTCCTTTGAAATCATCTTTCTAGAAATCAATACTTCTTTTAGTTGATCAATAGCTGCTTGACGTTCTTTTCTAATAGCTTCTTTTTGCTTTTGAACAAATACATCCACATTTTCAGCTACTGTATCTGCAGTATCATTTAATGCATCAATAACCTTCTTTATTTTTGATTCAAAAACTTTGAATTCTTCCATGTATTGTTTTTCATTTCTTTTTAAATCTTTTTTTAAATCTTTTGCGTAGTTTCGATACAAAGGAACTATTCCAATTGTTTTTTTAATGAAATCTTTATAATTTTTTTCATCAACCACTACACCTTTTTTGGCCTCGATTGCTGGTATTAATTTTAAAAGGTCATCTGCATTCGATTCTATAAATCCACCATTAGGTGGAAGGTTGACAACTATAGATAGGTTTTTTTCGTTGATAGCAACCTCTTCTTCAATAACTTTAGCTTTGGCCTCAACGACCTTTTCTTCAGTTGGTCTAAAGAATTCGATAACGCTGACAACTTTATAACGTTCATCTAACACTTGATTAGCTGGTTGCCAGAAGATTGCATTGTCTTGTTTTAAAATGACAAACGCTTTATCTCCTGGATATGTTAGCTTTACAACTGGTTCTCCATTCACAAGAAAGCAGTTGTTGATTGATAGGAAATTGATTACTTTTTCAAATTCTTCTTTGGTTGTGATTTTTACAGCTACTAGCTCATTGAGTAGCCCTGATTGAAACTCATTCATTTTTTTCCTTCTCCCTTCTACGATAAAAACTTATTTATGAAATACACTTGACCTTTACCTGTTACTTTAGTAGTCAATGTAATCCTTGTACTTCCATCTGGATTAGTAATTGTTCTTTCTTTGACTTCAAACAATCCAAGATCCATTGATTTTTGTGTTGGCTGATTATAACGTTCACCTTTTTTAATTAGATATTCGTTTTCTCTCATCCACTCAAACAAACGATTTTGACCAATTTCATAGCCATTTTGTCTGATAAGCTTTGCCAACTGACCAATCAAAATTGATTCATTGCTGGCACTTACTGCATCAGCAAATAGAGCTTTAGGTTTCAATTCTTTATTTTCTTCAATCAAACCTTGTTTTTCTTCCATCAAAGCTTTTACTTGTTTTCTTGAATACTCAAGTGCTCTATTCATTACAGCTTCAGGACTGTTCCATCTTCTTTCCAATTCCAAGAAGTATTGTCTGACTTCTTTTCCTTTGTCACTGCGTTGGATCATTGCAATTTCTTTTGCCATGTCTAAAGTGATTTGATAATCTGTTGATGGTCTACCACCAGAACTTTCTTCCAAAATTGGAAGAAAGTCGTTGCTTTCTTGAAATCCATATTCGCACATACGATTAAACCATGTTGTGAATACTGATTTGATACCTAAAAATTCATGTAATTCTCTTGCTGACAATGTAATGCGGTCATTGTCATAATTTACTTTTAATAGTTCATTCATATAGGTTCTCCTTTCTAACTGACTTCTTTTAATTCTTTGTTTCTGTTTTCAAGGAACGGTGGTGGTGTTTGTGTTTCGATTAAGTTCCAGTACCACAACTCCGTTTTAAATAGATATTTTGCATCTAGCACCAAATCATCATAGTGAAGATAAACAACTCTTGTTTCTTGCTTCCCTGCACCATTATTTGCCCACGGAATATCAAGAATTGCATATAAGACAAAATGCCTTAATCCAGTGGTTATCATGTAATGCAATACTTGGAAATAGTAAGTAATTGGAATGTGATCATTGGCCCATTCTTTTAACATCGCACCATTTTGGATGGTCGTTGATTTTATCTCTAATCCCCATTTTTCTTTGGTTGCAATTTCAATCATTGCTCCATCAAGATTTGCTCTTAAAAATGGATATTTCTTGTTTGAAAGACTGATATCTTTCGTATCAATCAATTCAAACTTGTTTTTATAAAGAACACCGAACAAATCAATGAGGACTGGTTCCAATGCATTCCCTTTTTCAATTGCCTCACTCGTTTGAAATACAGGCTTTTTAGCACCTGTCTTTTCCTCCCACAATTCATAAGGTGTTTTGTAATTGTTTACGTTCATTACAATTCCTGCATCAGAACCACCAATTCCTTTACCTCTTAATTGATGCCAATGTTTTTCATCTTTAACATAATCGATGTTGCAATTAGGAAAGAACTTCTCATAGTTCGTAGTTTCCATCTTCTAGATCCCTTTTGCATTGTGCTAATTCCTGATTGAGATAACCAAGTTGAAGATAATCATCACTGTCTAGATGATCCTTACATTCCATGCAAATGATTGAACTCTCTAAATCAGCAACTCTTTCTTCTAATTCTTTCTTTTTCATCCTCTAAAGCTCCTTTAAATTGTTCTTGGATGTAGTTATCCAATTCATTACTGCAATGCATGAAAGCATTTTTAGCCGGTGTAAACATTTCTTTGACCTTTTCAATGTCAATATTGATTGGAGCCATTTCTAAGAAAAGACTTCCTAAGATGTTCCAATCAGCATTAGCTAATACCGAAAGTGCATTTCCATCTTTCTTGATGCTTAATTCTAATTTAAGTAATGGTACTTCTGGTCTTTCATCTGTTCCTGTTTCCTTTTCAGTTGAACCAATTTGAACAACCTTGACATCTGCACCTGCAGCTTTTGCGGTTTGGATGATGTCTTCTAAATCTTTTTTTGTCATATTCTATTCCTCTCTTTTTATAGATTTCTACTGTGTACTTTTGCGTTTTTGGACTGTCAACGAAGATATCTATCTTGTTACCCTTAATCGCTCCACCGCAATCTTCCGCAAGATATTCATTTCCATTGATTTTTATAATCGAACCATATGGTATGATTGTAGGATCTACCGCTATGGTTCTTCCTTCTTCAGCAATAGCACCTGTAGAAGTTAAACGACCGTATTGATCTTCTCCTGGGCCAGTAGTAAGTAATAGTAAACTGACCAAGAGTTCTTCATTTTTGAAGTTCTTCTAATTGAGCTATAAGATACTTGTTATCTTCTTGAACACTGTCATATAAACCTTCAAAGCGGTTCTTATCAGCTAAAGCATCACTGTAATAATCTTCCAAAAGAGAAATCTTTCCCTTTTGTTGTTGAACTTTTGTTTTATAAGCATCCAATTTGTTTTGGTAGTAACAGATTGGAGTAATGATACAAAACATCACTAATATTGAAATAAGAAAATATGTTCTTTTTTTGACTTTCATATTGCATTTTCTCCTTTAATGACTTAGAATTTAATTGCTATGTTGTGTGCCTAGATATAGGCACCTTTTTTATATACTCCTGACCAAGATTGCTAAACAGTTAGCGATAAAACAACCGATAACAATAATCGTGGCCAAACCTCTTGCTGATAGTTTCATAAATCACACCTCCTTTTCGTTCACTTCAAACATTGCAATGTATTCACATTTTTTAAGGAACTTTTCCTCATGTGTTGTAAGTCCACCTGATAGAAATAAGTTTTTGACTTCTACTTCAAATCTTCCTGATTCATAGCCCAATTCAAAACGATTTCTTGGATAATCTTCTCTTTGAGAAATTCTAAGAATTGCTAGAAATTTTTTATCTATTTCATTCTTGATCATTTCTCTATCCGCACGAACCAGCATTTTTCTATCTCTTCTATCTTTGGCAATCTTATTTGCCAATTCATAGTAGGATTTTTGATACCATTTGAATTCCTTTAACATGTGTACTAAAACTGCAATGACAACAAACAAAATACAGCAGATGATAATTAATGAATTTTTACTCATAAATTTTCTTTTCCTTTCCATTACTGACCACCAAGGAACCAACCTCGTGTTATTTAAAATGATTAATTTCACAATATTAGGACCATCTTTATGATTTATATGACTTTTTTATTTGTTCAGGAGTTGAGATTGGCTCCTGGATGATCAGTAATTTATTTAATTGTTTTAACTAAGAGCTTTTTTGTACTGTTCTTCGATATAATCATCAAGAACACTTTTAGCAATCAAAGAACCGTTCTTATCTGGAATATGTCTTAGCTTATTACTTTTAACCAAGGCATACGTTCTGTTAATTCCAATTCCTAAATAGGATGCTGCTTTCTTTACTGAAAACAATGGACCATATAGTTCTCTTGCCATGATTACCTCTCCTTTCCTAAATTCCAAGTAAGATAGAACCTTCAAACCTTTTTCTTAATGAATGTTTTACATAATGAAGTTCTTCATCTTCTAAAGTTTCCATGTTTAGAATTTCTAAAATTTGATTTAGAACACCAACGTAATCATTAATGATTTGTTCTGTTGTTTTTTCTTCTCTTCTTTCTTTGACATTGATGTAAGCTGTTGAACCATTAATAATTCTTTCTAGGTAATCATTAATGATTTGTTCTGTTGTTTTTTCTTCTCTTCTTTCTTTGACATTGATGTAAGCTGTTGAACCATTAATAATTCTTTCTAGATATTGTTCTCTTGTTTCATCCATAGTTTTTTTTCTCCTTTCTAAAAACCCCAAATTCTTGTATTTAATAAAGTGTCTTTTTAGGAAACTTCATTAAATATCAGTTAAAATATGTTTGTGCTTTAAGACAGAACGTACAACGGTTTTAATTTGAATTGGACATTTTGTCCATTTTTGAAGTAAAAAAAATTTGATCTATAGTTAATGATTTATCAAATTTTCTTAATTCATCTCTAATCAACAACATTTCTTGAGGGGAAAAATTAATACGACCTTTCTCTTTTAAACAGTACGTTTTTCTATCTTTTCCTATAAGATTTGCGAAATCTTGCTGTGTATAACCGTAGTACCTTCTATAATTGACAACTGCAATAGTAATCACCTCCAATATTGGACATATCGTCCAACTACAATTTCATTATATCTACAGTTTGTCCATTTGTCAATTATTTTTGCCCAATTTGTCCAAATATATTAACCAATTTGTCCAAATATATTATACTTTAATTATAGATTAGACAATTTGTCTATATAGGAGGCAATAAAATGACAAACAAAATAAGCTTTGCAATGAGGCTAAAAAAATTGCGAGAGCAAAAAAAATTAAATCAGACTGAACTTGCTAATTTGCTAGAAGTATCTAATGGATCAATAAGTAAGTGGGAACGTGGCGATAGACAACCTGATTATGAAACTTTAGAAAGGATTGCAGATATATTTAATGTAACTATTGATTACTTATTAGGTAGAAGTGATGCCAAATATAAATCAGATGATTCTCAAATGTCTTTCTCTACTCCACAAGAAGCCTTAAGCTTCATTTTAAAACAAGAAATGGTAGCCGATTTTGGTGGGTATGATTTAGAAAATATGTCTGATGATGAAATCATGGAAATGGCAGATGATATTGCTGATATGTTGAAGATTATATCTAGAAAGCACAAATAATATTAATTAAGGGAGTGTGCTTATGGATGAATATAAACAGTAAAATAGAAGCTCTATTTTATGAATTTAAAACATCAAATGTAAAAGAAATTGCTGATCACTTGGATGTATCTATCCAATATCAAAATTTCAAAGCAAAAACTTTAGATTCAAGACTGATGATTGTTGATTCTAAAGGATACATATTTGTAAGAAGTGATTTAGATTGTGCATATGAAATTTTTTTAATAGCACACGAGTTAGGACACTACGTTCTGCATTTTGATAAGGACATCAGTTTTAATTTTCTAAGGCGAGTCTATAAAACTCGTTTAGAAAGAGAAGCAAATGAATTTGCTATTAGATTACTGATGTTCGAAGAACTACATAATATAAAAGATATTGAAAATATTGAATTTATTGTAAAAGAAAAAGGAATACCGCTTAAAGTGTGGTATTCGTTGAGTGAGAAATTAGTGTAGAAATAACGATTGGAGGATTAAACATTGGTAAAAAGTATTTTTGATTTAGAAAAAGCGTATGAAGAAAAAAATGAATATAGATATTATTTGGAACAACTTCCTATGGAAGGCGACTATGATAATGAAGTTCATAGATACATTGATAATTTAGAAAATGAAATTAGACATCAAAATAAAGAAGATTTCGACTATTGTGTAGACCAATTAGTTGATTACTATTATCAAAATCAAGAAATTTACTTTGATAATAATGCTGAATAAATAAAAAACCTACTCTTGATTGAGTAGGCTTTTTTTAATGTAAAATATTCAATTGTTTCTTGACGTCGAATTATTTAACTAAAGTATAGAATAGCTATAATACAATTAAATTTTACACATTTGATTATACTACTTAATTATTTGCTGTAAACTCCCCATTGCTCATTCAACTTTTCGATTTGATATTGATATTTCAAATTTTCTTGTTTTAATTTCTCAATTTGATTATCTTTTTCGATGATTTGAAAATGATATTGAGTATTTTTAGCACGTAAACAAATAATCAATAAAAGCAATATAATGATAATAATCTTTAATTTTTTCATTCTAAACACCCATTAATTTCAAAATAGTGTTTCTTCCTGCGATTCCATCAACTTTCAATCCTCTATCTGATTGGAATTGTTTTACTGCTGCTTCTAATCCACTACCAAATTTACCTGGACATTCAACACCATCAGGATCATATCCTCTACACATTAATGCAATTTCTACTGCTGTAACCATGTATTGAGTTTCTTTACGTTTTACATAGTGTTTACCTAAAGCAGCTTTACTATTTTTACCAAAAGCACCATCAACTTTTAAGTTTTTGCCATAATCCAAATTAATAGCATGTTGGAAGCATCTAGCAATATTTGCTCGAGTCTTAGGACCATATGCACCATCAGTTGCAATTGAATGACCTGTAAAATTGATTGAATGTTGTTGACCTCTTGCAATCAAACTATCTAAGTTATCATTTTTAGCAGCAGCTGGAACTACAGTGCCTGTACCTAATGCCCCAGTTGTAGAGTTAACAATATTGTTCTTAAATGTTTGCCATACGTTATCATTTAGTAAACCATTACAATTAGGACATAATTTACCATTTACATCATAATGACGATAAACATGATCAATATCAATGTTATATTTTTTCATCAACGCACGTGCTAATGCATATACATTTTCTAATGTCTTATCGGTAATTTCAACAACACCATTTTTATTGGAATCACACATTTCAATCGACAATGAATTACTGTTAGTGATGATTTGATACATTGGATGATGAGCCGATTGACACTTACCACCAACACTATAAGCTACGTAATCATCTGGAACTGAATGTGTAACTGAATCATCATCAACAAAGTAATGAGCAGATGCTTTGACAATTTCTCTAGCAAAATATTTTCCATTTGCTTCATCACTATCTCCATCATTACTTGTATAATGAATGACTAAATATTTAATTTTTGATAAATCTCTTTTTGAACCATAATTAGCTTTATTCGCTAAATGTTCTTTCATAACATAACTCATATGCTATTTCCTCCTTTTTTTAAATAAAAAGAGAGCTATTCACTCTCTTTCTCTAATTCCTCTTTGATTTCATCAATTCTTTTCCATATTGCTTTAGTTTCACGCTCTTGAAGCGCCATACGTTCAACTACGTTATTGTGCTTTTCAACTTTTTTTGTCAGCTCATCAATACGATAATTCATTAATGTATTAGCTTTATTGTTTGAAAACATTGTAGTGATTACACTAGGCACAGCTACACATAGACCAGAAATCAAAGCAACTGTAACTGCTTCTGTCATATGATTTCACTCCTAACTTTCATCTACAATTTCTTCCAACTCTGGAAGTCCTGCAACGCTTGTTAGAATAGAAACAACACCAGATAGACAACTAGCACTGATGATCATTGCCCAATTGACTTCATTCATGACAGTAGATGTTCCAATTAATGCTACAGCAGTTTGAGCTACCGTTTTGACCGCTCTAATACCGGCAGCTTTTACCCACTGATTAAAATCATATTTTTTAACTTTCAATTCAATCACCCTTTCCAGATAGTTTTATTTTTTTGTATAACGAATAATTGCTTTAAATTTATAATTTGACCAGCTGTAATTGTTAGCAAAACGAATGTTATCTACATTCAAAATGAAATACGTCACATAAAATGTTCCTGTATTACCACCAGAATAATAAACAACAGGAAATCTATAGAAATCTTCTCCATTGGAACATGTGACTTCATAATCAATAAACTCGTTTAAATTACTGATTGAATGATTGATTGTACTTACACCAACATTTAAACCAGTCCATGTAATAATTTTTTCATAGATTTTCTTGCCATCAATCCAGTACTTTCCAATCCAATGTTCGTCAGCGGACATTTGTAAATTAAGCAATTCATTTCCATCTTTATCAATAAGTTTTGGCATAGTTATTGTCACCACCAATCTTTATTTATATTTTTAATAACCAAAAAAGAGCAGATATCAATCTACTCTTTGTAATATACTGCATCTTTTAAATCAGTTTCTAATTCACTGACTGTCTTTTCAAGCTGTCCAACTTGCTTTTGCAATGAGGTTAATTGGGATTTCAAAGCAAATGTATCTTTTAACTTTGTCATGAAAGTTTTTAAAATATCACTTGTTAGAAACTTAGTGCTATTAGCTGAAACAGTTGTTGAAGATGCATGTTCACTTACGTTTGAAAACAAAACTTTCTTAAAGAAATCTTTCATATATAAGACCTCCTAGTTGATTATGCTCCAAATACTTCAGTCCACATTGCATTTAATTCAGCATCAGCCATTACTACTAATTTAGTATTGATAGCTGAAGTTACTTGTGCTGCAGTTTGATATCCTGAATCATTTGTTAATGATGATACTTTTGTTGGAATATCAGTCTTTTTAGCATAAGAACTTAGATCCATTTCTCTTGAACCTAATTTTTCAAATTTAGAATTAATATAGATGTATTCATCATAGATGTTGTTACCTGAACCACTGCTGGCAACTAAATAGATAACACCTTTTTTACCTGTTGAAGGTAATTGTTCAACGACTGAATAATCAATTTGAGTTACCCCTGAAACTGCTGAAGCAATTTCTTTTGTTACATCAGCTGATTTAGCATAAGCAGATAAATCTACATTTACAGCTTTCGATGAATCAGGAGTTAAAGCTGTACCATTTACTTTTACACTTTCAATTTTGTTTACTTGTGCACCAGTAGCAACACCGTTTAATTTTGTTTTATCGGCTGCACTCATTAAACCATGTGTAGATGTTGTTGCATCTGCATAAGTAGTGTTTTCAGGTACTACCCATGTACCATCACCACGTAAGAATGATGCTTGTTTTCCTGCAGCTGGAGCAGGAACTAAACCAGCTTTACCTGCAGCACTTGCAGTAGCAGCTGTCATGTTAGAATAAGTTGTATCTTGTGCTGGGATACCTAATGCAGTAATGTCAGCTTTGGCAGCAGCAGTAGCACCACTAACGTGACCTGTAGCATCTACAGTTACTTTATATAAACCTGATTTTTGAGCTGTATATGATGGATGCACATATTTATTGGCACCTTCAGCAATACCACTCAATTTAGTTTTTTCTGCTGTTGTATAATCATTTGTAGATAAACCTTTTCCAGATTCTTGCGCTACAAATTTTCCTTCGCCCCATGCTTTAATTTTTCCTAGGGCTGTTTTTAAAATTGAATCAGTTACAAAACTCATAATATATCTCTCTTTCTATTTATTTTTTATTCAAATACTTCTTTCCACATATTGTCTAATTCATCATCAGACATTTCAGTGGCTGTTCCCTGCATATCTTTCCATGCAAAGTCATAATCGATATTACTTGCTTTTTGCAATACTTGGTCTTTATTACCACCTGCAGGAAGAGTCGCAAGTTCTTTTTGTTGTAATTCTTGTTTTAAATTAATTAATTGTTCATACAGCAACTTCATGTTTGGATCCATTGGTTGTTGTTCCTTATCATCCTGATCATATTCGACATCTTCGATTTTCAATCTAAACGGTTCAAATGTCTTAGTAGAATTATCATTACTGTTTCTACCAATCAATGTACAAGTTAAGACCCCTGCTGTTTGAGTAAGATTTTCTCCAATGATAAATAGATTTTGAAGTAATGGTATTTCAGTTACTTCATCGTCTATATCTACTTTCAAGTAGAAGTTCCAGCCATCAATGAATAGATTTTTGTTGGTGAATTTGACAGCTGTATTGTTGCTATCATACTTTCTTCCAGCATAGAAGATATTTCTAGTACATGAATGTGATTGATTTTCATTCAGATAGATTTCAATAATTCTCATATGTTAACCCTTGTAAAAGATTGCATCACTAAATGAATTGACTGTCCTAGCAATTCTATCGACACCTGAAATATTGATTCCATTCAAATGAACTCTGAACAATTCAATTTGACGTAAAGCACCACCGTTTTCAAGATCATCTTTTGTTAATGACGGAACTGTTTCTTGTTCTCCAGGTGTACCTTGGATGACAACAATATCGTGTGATTCTCCGCTTTCATCAATTTTAAATTGAGCAACGATACAATCGCAACGTTTCATGTTTTGAGTACCATTTTCAATTGGCACATCGCAATACATTCCTGGTTTGATTCTAAGAAAATGTCCTTGGTTGATAAGCAATCCATCAGCAATCCTTATTTTGTTATTGCTGACAATAGAAGCTTCCATTTGATTGCCTTTTGTAAAAATACCATCAACTGAATATAGAGCATCAAACAAATATGCATCGATACTTGCAGATACTTCTTTTCCTGTCAATGTAATTGCCTCAACTGCATCACTTGAACTTGCCATCTAATCACCTACCTTGTAATCAATGTCACAGTCTGTGTAGTCTTTTTCAAACGTACATTTGACTATCTTTTGAACAATAGGTTTTTGCATAGAAATACCTGTTATGTATTCTTTTGCTCCTACAATGTCTCCAATTTCAGGAGATAAATTATCAAATGTAATTTCTAAAGAGTTATCAGTCTGTGCTTCTTTTAATTTTGTTTTGGTTCCATCTATCAGTTCTTGAACGCTTTCAACATTTGAATAGTCATACGTCATTGTATTCAGTTCAATCGGAATCAAAGAACTGTCATCAATTTCACTCAATTCTAAATATTGATCATTGATTTTAAAGACATGAACAACCTGCCTTTCTTGCAAATCGCCTTTGCCTAACCCGATACAATGATTACATTGATTTATATCTTTTTTAGCGATAATCTGCAGATTGTAATCATTGTCGAATTGGAGTTTTTCGGAATAATTGATAATAGGCTCAACTGAAAGTTCAATCTGTCCATCTTTATTCCAAATAAGTTTAAGTTTGGCATTTGCATCATTTAGCATTGTTTCAAATGCTTGTAGTGTGTTGTAATAACGTGCCTGATAATTAATGGTTATTCCACTATCTTCTTGTGAAACAACAAAAAAATCAGCCAGTTTCTTTTTTAAACTTACTGATTTAGATTTATTTTCAATATAATTGAAAAAATCAGTTGATGAATTGATATATTCTCGAATGCATTCGTTTGCTTCACCTATGAATTCATAGTATTCATCAGTTCTTTTTTTAGGCTGAATAATATCATTTGCTAGCAATTTTCTTGGGCATATACCACCTATTTTTACTTCTTCAGCCTCAGTATCTATTTCGATACTTTTTACTATCCCACCAAATTCGGTACCGACACAATAGAATCTGCTGTCATATGTCAATTTGCGGTCCCAGCTGTCCGTTGAAACAGTTATTTCAAAGTCATTTTTGGCTTTGTCATATGTTCCAATTTCCAAGTCTAGGCTGCAATTTAATAAAGGCCCTTGCTCAATTCCGTTAGGATCCGTGTAGATGAACTCCATCATCATTCATCGCTCTCCCATTTCGGTTCACTTCTTGCATCGTAGACAACGATATCAAATGAAAAAGAGTTGTTCCAAACGACAATATTTGTATCAGGTGGGATGGGAACATACAATCTGTTGTCTTTGTTCCTGTCATTAAAAACATTGATTTCATCACCGTGTGCTGTGATTTTTACAGCTTTCTTTTTCATTGTGTCGATTTCAAGTCTTTCATTTGCTTCAAGAGTCGTATTGATTTGATAAAGGTTGTCTCCTATTTTAATGGCTGGGTCTTGTGCTGGACCATATATTCTTAATAAAATATCATTTTCAACGACTCCAATGTTTCTGACTGTCATTTGTCCTTCGCTCGCACCATAGACATAAGGGTATTTATAGGAATACTTCTTTGTTCCAGTTTTTCTTCCTTCACCACTGCTATAAAAATGGTAGGTATCTTCCTTGATCCATTTAGTTGAATCAGTTACCAGAGTTAAATCTACCTTTGCGTATGGAAGGATATATGACTTCATGTCCTTTTGGTTCTTAAAGATATTGCACTCTATATAGTAGTCATTATAGAAAAGTTTTCCTTTGACATTGCTTACGTTATCTACATCAAATATCTCAACGAGTCTATTTAGAGCACTGTAGAAGTCTTTTTGATTTTGGCTAAAGATATCTACACTAACCTTTTTCGTTTCGACATCACGATAAAAGCGTGTGACCCTTCTATTTTCAGTTTCATATGACCACTCAAAGTTAAAAAAGTCAGTTTCTTCAATATGATAAGGAGCACTTAACAAATCTATTTGCTCATTGTTTGAATTGACATAATATACTTTCATAAATGCTCCTTTCTAAATAATTCTGGCAAATTCACGCTTGTCTACTTTGAAAGACATTCCACTGTTTTTAATTGCTTTAGCGGTTGAATTTCCCATCTTATCATAATCTATTTTTAATTCATTTGTGACATTGCTTTCAAATGCTGTTTGTCTTGCAATATCAAGATTTGTTTTCAGTTCGATATCATCCAAATTGAAGTTCATGATACCATTCAAGTCACTTGTCATTTTTTCAAGTTCTTTGTTCATGGATTTTTGAGCTTTTGGCATGGCCACTTCAAACCCCACAGCAATACCTGGTGGTAAGAATTTACCAATGGCATCTCTCATTACTCTTGATGGCGAATTAATTCCAAGTGCACCTTTGAAGCCGTCTATAACACCTTTTGCAAAATCTCCAATTTTTCCAAGCAACCAGTCTTTTGCATTTTTGATACCGTTCCAAATGCCCTCAACGATATATTTACCAATATCGGCCATCTTTCCTGGTAATCCTGAAAGAGTATTGACAATTCCATCCCATAGTGATTTGGCTGCTTCAATACCTTTTGAACCCATCTTGACAACGAACTCAGCAACCTTTCCAATAGCATTTGACAATACGCTCCAAATTTGCCCAGGTAATCCTGTAACAAAACTGATGATGCTTGATACAAAGTTTGACCCTGCTTCATATCCTTTGGAAATCAAATTCAAAGCAAACTCAGCTACTTTTCCTATGATATCAGTAATATATGTCCAGAATTGGCCGGGTAACTGAGAAATCCAAGAAATAAAACCTGTTACGAAATTTGGGACATCAACCGTAACAAATTCAACAAATTTCATCCCAAGGTCTACGATCAATGCAATGATATATCCTATAGCATATCCTATGTTGTAAGGAAGTTCACTAAAGAAGCTGACCACTGAATCAACAAATCCGCTTACAGTTTCTATGAAACCATTAAACGCTTCTGGAATCGTTTCAGTGAAGAAAGATGCAATCGTCTCGCCAATTCCAACGAAGAATTCAACGATTGAATCACCGACACCTTGAAATGTTTCAACAAGCCCATTGAATGCTTCAGGCAACGTTTTGGTAAAGAATGGTACGAGTATATCAGCTACACTTTGAAATGATGCTTTTATATTCTCCCATTGTTTTGACCAGAATTTTCTGAATCCATCACTTGTATTCCATAAATAAAGGAATCCAGCGACTAATGCCGTGATACCTACTACAAGCATCCCAACAGGACCTACATCCATTGCTACACTCAATAATTTTTGTGCTGCCGCAAGTCCTTTTGTAGCAACATCAGCCGCAGTAGTAATAGCTTTGTATGTAGCAATTGCTGTAGCTACTGTAACTATTATTCCTGATAGAGGGGCAAAGTTATCTAATACAACGCCTGCTATATCGTAGAACAAATCACCTAAAGGCTGTAACTGATCTTTGACCTTTCTAACTTTTGATTCCAATTCTTGCATTGGAGTCGTTGTTTCATCAGCAAACTGTTGTCCTTTTCCTGAAACATCATCAAAAGTAGTTCCAACACTATTTAACGCTTTTGCAAATGTAAGGTTAGCATCTTCTCCCATTGTACCGAAAGCAGTAGCTGACATTGTCAATGCTTTTTGCTGATCGTCACATTTAGTAATATCATTTACAATGCTATCGATAACATCTTTTTGAGTAGCCTTTCCATCCTGCCATGCTTTGAATGTCTTTTGTGTTTCGTTTGAAAATGAACCTAGAGCACCCTCAATAGTACCATCAGCTAAACGAGTAGTTACTTCATTGATAGCATCATTTACCTTATCGAGATTATACGCTCCACTATCGGAGCCATTTTTCAATAATTGGAAATATTCACTTGCTGAATATCCCGCTTGGGAGAACTTTCCTGAATACTCTGAAATGTTATCTCCTAGTTCATCAGTCCAGTCCAACCCTTCTTGAGTTCCTGCGACAATATAGTCCATTGCTTCTTGTGCAGTTAAACCAAAGTTTTTCATCAAGCCTTTAACACCTCGAAGGGTTTCATTCATATCTACATCAAATGTATCTTCAAGAATGATTGCTTGTTGTGTGATGGAATTAAGGGTTCCATCATCCATCTCTCCTAGGTTACGTTTGATGCGAACAACAGCTTCAGCGACTCGGTCCATACTTTCACCAAGCCCAGCCTCATAAACATCCTTAATGACCTGTGCAGTCTGTCTCGCTTGGTCATCTGTTTCTCCTAGGGCACCTTTGACACGTGCAACTGAATCTTCAAAATCAGTATAGACTTCTTTTCCAATTTCAGTTCCTTGTTTAATTGCTTCTCCTATGGCTAGATATCCTGCGATCTTTGCACCGAATGATTTGATTTTATCTTCCATTTCTTGAAGCTTTTTCTCAAAATCATCAGAGTCAGGAGGCTCAATAGGTTTTGGTTTGTTTTTTTTGTTTAAGAAATCATCTATCTTTTTCTTTACATTGTCTATTTTAGATGTTGCTTTATCTTCAACATCAACTTTACCATCAACATCTATAGCTTTTTCAACTGCAGATGCTTCTGATTTTACTGTCTGGGCACTCTTTTCAAAATTGGAAGTGTCCATTTTTGCACTACCTTCAACTTTTGCGTTGTCAGTAGCTTCTTTTGAAAAGCTTTCAACCTCATTCGATGCTTCATCAAGCTTCTTTTCCAGTTTCTTAGTATCAGCATCAACGTTAGGTTTAGCTTCTTTTTGTGATACATCTTTAGCAAATTTATCTACTTTTTTATCAGCTGTATTGAGTTTCTTATCAACGCTTTTATCATTGATTTCTAAATCAATAACAACTTTACCATCTGCCATCATACCACCTGCCTTTAATTTATTCTTTTGGAATTCCTAACGATTCAAATAATTCTGCTTCGATTTCTTCCTGAGTTCTTTGGAATGGGTCTCCCTGTTCTTGAATGGCATAATAATCTTGAAGTTCTTTCATTCTTGCACGTTCCTTCTTGTCCTTGATTTTTGATAGATCCGCAGTTCTATATCCAACGACCTGAACGAACTTGGTGTCGTCATTCAATCCATTAAGTAATGCTTTGAATTCCCACCAGTGCATATTGGTTCTCAATAGATTTATGCCATACTGCTGCATGAACGCAGCAAAGATGAGGTCCATATCATAATCAAAAAGAAACCCAACTTTTTTATTAGGTTTCTTCTCAGGTTTATCCGGTTTATTACATTTGTAGAAATCAAGAATTCCTTTCAGCAATTCTAATGAATCAACATTTTCTATGTACAATTCATAGTTTGGAATCACCAAATCAAACAGCATAGGAATTTTATAATTTTCATCAATATACTTGTCAGAAACGATACAAGAGAATTGAATCCACGTTCTAAAATCAGTTCTTATTTCTATTTCTTGATTTTCTATTCTTATTGTTTTTTGAAGATCTCTTTTGTCTAGAATTAACATAATCTTTTAACCCGTATTTGTTTTTTGTGTAATCCATTTGCTTTTGAAGGTTTCCAAATTCCTTTGTAAGTGAGTTTAAACTATCAAGCTCATTTTTGATTCTGTCTTGCTTTTCTTTTTGACGTTCAGTCGTAGCATGTTCATCAAACTTGGCTTGGATTTCTTCCGCAAGAGCTAGGATTACATAGTAAGGCTTTAAATCATCCTTATCAAAAAGATAATCGTATGATCCTTTTCCTAGCAATTCATCAATGACGACTTGACAGTCTTCAATAAAGGTATCGTCAATTGTACGATTGCCTCTGTATTTTTTGATGAACTTGTCAATCAGCAAATGATTATCGATATTGTCAGCATCGATACTGAAAATACGATCTTTAATTTTTACATCGAATAAATTTTCTTGAATCTTGATTTCTAACATAGTAACAATCCCTTTCCTATTTGATTTCTATTTGTTTGCTGGTGTTGATGACGCACCTGATTGAGGTGAAGCAGCTGTAAATTTACCAGTTGTGTAGTCATATTCACCTGCAGTAAATTCTCCGGTTGCTACATTGTATTGGCCATGTTCGGAAGCTCCCTTTTGAGCGAAAGTTCCTTCCAATGCGATTTTCCCTCCACCTTCACCAGAACCAGGATTAGATGGTTGAATTTCATATTGTCTGTGATGTGCTGCAAAACATCCAGTTGAACCTTCAACAGGTGCCCATGTTTCAATTTCATATTCATCAAACATGGAACCAATAATTTCTTTTTTACCAACTTCATAGATATGACGAACAAACTCATTGCCAGGAATCAATTCACCTGAATATGAAACCGATGGTGTGTATGCCATCATGTTTGAGTGAGAAGTCTTTTCATTGATATATTGTCCGTCATCTGTTGAAGGATCTACAGCTTGTGTCCAATCCGTTAAACCAGTACCAGCCAATACAGGCTTTGATACACCATCGAATTTGACATAGTGTAGGTTTTCATGACGGTTTACTACAGTATTTCTTAATGTTTGTGCCATTATTCAAAAGCTCCTTTCTTGTAGTAAGTTAATTGATAAAGTGCTGAAAAATTAGCAATGCCATTGTCATAGGTTTCAACACCAGGATTGGCAATCATTTCTAATTTCTGTGGAACTATATCATCAGGAAAAACAATGTTTTCAAATTTATTCATTGTTTCCATTTCAAATTGGTTTGCTAAATCATCTAGAACATCCGTAATTTTCTTGACACTCTTTTCAGTTTTAGCTCCTGATTGAAAATTAATATAAAAAGGCAATACCGCAGTATAGCCTCCTATGATGTTTTCATTTATTTTTTCAGCACGATTAGATATTCTTTGAACCATGATTTGGTCATCCTTGTTTGAAGTAAAGAAATCTAATTTCCACATGTTTTTTTGTACGTTTTGAATATCCAACTTCTTGCAAAAGTCATAGATACAATCCAATACCCTGTTGTATTCTTCATATGTCAGTTTTTTATTTGATTTATTTTCCATTTCTAAACACGTCCTCTACACTTTTAATCCATTTCTTGATGTTTGCTTTCTTTGATTTTTCAAACCATTTGGCAGTTGCCTTTGGATGACGTGACTTGTCAAAGTTCATCCCTGTACCTTTATACACATGTTGCGCATAATCAGTATCGTAAATGACTTGTTTTTTCTCTTTGGCATTATCTCCAATATCAGGCGTTTCTCTCAAGTGGGTGTGATTCTCCAGATTAGAAAAAGGAACATAAGGATCAGTATCTCTTATTACAGCATTCTTAAGAGTCTGATAAGCTTTATCCTTTGTCCCTTCCAAATCTTTTTTTACTTGAGAAAAGTCAACATCAATAGAAATCTTCAAGAAGCATATACCTCAATGAACTGGATTTCTTTCGTTCCTGGCGGGCGATAACAGGCATATTTATTGATTGAATAGACATTGGTTGTCTTTTTCAGTTCATCATAGTCCGTTTCTTTTATCGCATCCAAGACAAAATAATCTTCATTTCCAATCGTAAAAGTATTCTTTTTTGACTTGTAACCGTGTTGATCAACAAATGTCAGTCCACCACAGTCACTCAAATCAATCGTTAAAAGAACACTGTCCGCATCGGAAATCCCCTTGTTTGATTGTGTAATGCCATAGTTTTCATCAAATCCAACGTTTTCAAGAACGAATGGAATAAAAGTATCCTCATCAACTTTATGAATCAAAGTAACAGTAAAAGGTCTTAAAATACGAGGAGAGCTAATCATATCGTTTGGCCACTCTGCACATAAGACCTTTTCTTCTCAATTCACTTTTAATCATATAAGCTGAAACGGATGAAAAAGGAACACCATTGAATTTGTTGCCCCTGTCTCCATAACTATAATTGAATCCGTCTTTTGATACGCTTTGCAAGTCTAAATCACTTGTACCATTTAAGGCATTCAAACCACCATTTGCTTGAAGATAATCGATTTGATAGCATACAGCTCGTTTAAGCTCCAAACAGTAATAATCGATATTTTTTTCTAATGCCCATGGTGCAATGAATTGTTCAGCGTAACCCTTGACTAAATCAATTACAGGTTCAACAAGGTCCTCAAATTCAGGCTGACATATTTTTCCTTTGAATGTATCTACGTAATATTCATAAGAAACCTTCATACTATTCTTCTGCTGTATCTTTCTTAGCTTTAGATGCTTTTGCTGGAGTTTTAGCATTTGCTTCTAATTCTTCAACTTTTGTTGTTAAATCAGCGTTTTGTGCTTCTAATTCAACGATTCTTGCATCTTTTTCTTTAATTTGTGCTTTTAAAGATGAATATTCTCTTTTAAAATCCGCTAAAGAAACTGGGTCACCTTTTTTAATGACTTCACCAGATTCTTCATCAATATGATCATAACCACGAGCAACATAGTCATCAACTCTATGTGGCTCGATTGTAAGGATTCTATTTCCTTTTCTTACTTGTGACATAGATCATCCTCCTCTTTATTATTTTTCAACTGCAAATTGGATTGCATTTACTTTTTTCTTTAAAACAAATACATCTTCATGAGATTCTTCATAGTAGACCCATTTACCTTCAGACATTGCAGATGGTTCATCCAATTTAGCAAATTCATAGTTGATTGGTGTAATGACTGCTAATGGATGCACCATGAACATTTTGATTTGTTTTGCAGAACCTGCAGCTTTATATCCTTGTGTGAAGTCATAAACAGTTTTCATTAATTCTGATGGAACTTCAACGATTTTAACCAAGTCTAAGTTAGCGATAGTTCTGTTTAATTTATTTTCAGCATCACCAATAATGACAGTTCTAGCTAATTTTTCAGCTTGTTTTAACATTGCGTTGTAAACTGGTGTGATGTATAAGATTCTTCCTGTAGATGGAACACGTGCTTCTGCCATGGCAATCATCATCTTATCGAAATATTCTAAGATATTTGCTGCTGTGATTTCATCAGTAATAGGAGTTTGACCTAATTCTTGATATTCAGCATAGATTTTAGAAACACAATATACATCCATTTCAGGGAATTTTTGTTCTTGGTTGAATGTTTCAGTGATATTACCAATTGAAGCAACCAAATTTGTTTGGTCAATATCTTTTGGATGTACCAATGTAGACCATTTTCTTTCATTAGTTAAAGTTAATGGTGTCCATGCGTTATTGTAATTTCTAGATGCAGTGGCAATTGTATCTCTTGTTGAATCTACACGTCCTGTAGTTTCTAATGTTGGAATTTCAATTGTTCTTGCATTGACCCATCTATATTTTTGGTTATTTGGAGTATTGAATAAATCTCCGAAATAAAGCGCATAAGGCCAAGCTTGTTCTAACGCTTGTTGATATGCATGTGCATAGTTTACTGCTACCATATTTAATTTCCTCCTGATCTGTTATTCTTTTGGCATTGCTCTAACACCTGCAAAATGGAAACCGAATGCATTTGCATTGTTTTCTCCTCCAGGTGCTCCTTTAGAAGCAGTACCTTTTGTAAATGTTGGTAATGAAGGTTCATCTTTAGTTTTTTCAACAACGAATGCTCCTGCATCCGATTCTTTTAAACCATTGATATATTCATCCGCTCCAATGAATTTGCCGTCTTTTAATTCAAAATTTTGTTCCTTGAATTGAGAAATGATTCCACGTTTGGCACTTTCAGAAGTAAAGTTCATTCCTGCAAAGTATGAATTGGTAGCAAAGTCTCTTTCTTGTTGAGTCAATTTATTGTTCAACTCTGCAGTTTCATCTTTATATTTCTTTTCCCATTCAGCAGCGGAATTCTTGATGCCTTCAATATCCATATCCTTGTATGATTTGATTTGCTTATTTGCATCATTCAAGGAGTTTTGAGCTGATTCATATTTTGTGTTCAATGTTTCTAGCTCTTTTGTTTTTGATTCGACTTCTTTGCGGTATTTTTCAATGTCATTACCGTTTTCAGTCATGATTTGATTAACTTGTTCATCTGTTAATCCTAAATTCTTTAAAAATTCTCTTTTCATAAGATCCTTTCATTCACTACGCTTTAGTACGCTGGTCGCATCAGCCTGTGCGGTTGCAGTTTTACGAGTTGCCCACCTCAAAATTCGTTTTCTTTGTATCTTGCTATGTTGTTTTCAGTTTTTGGGTACAAAAAAAGAAAATATCAGCTTCTATTGCCGTATTTCCTTTTATTTCTCTCTAGTGCTTTTGTTTTGCTTTTAGGTGGCGGTACGTAGCAATCGTATTTTTCATGACGAACACGACCGCAAATCATACACATATACTGTATCTTCTTAACAATAACGTGTCTTTTCTTATCAAAATATTGAATAGTATGATATTCAAATTCTTGATGATGATGTGGTCTTAATCCTTCAGCCATTGAAAAACACCTCCTTTCTCTAAAATTGCGTATAGAAAAAGCGAGTCTTTTGAACTCGCTTCATATTCATATTTAATTTTTAATCTAATACCATTGATAATTGACTATTGTATTCTTTGATTTTCAAGCTTGTATTGACTTCGGGAGACCATGATTCCAAATAATTTTTAGCATTTTCATAATCGGTCTTTAGGGTATCTCGATATGAGCCTAATTTGAAATACTTTTTATAGTCTCTCCAGATGTTGCTGAAAAGCTTTCTGCTCATTAATTGGTAAGCTCTTGAATCAATACCGCCTAGTGCACTAATTACAGTTGTTTTAGCAATTCTTTCAAGCGTATATTGTTGTGAACTGTCAATCGTTGTTGATTTTTCTAAATCAGATACCTTTTCTTCGAGAACATCAACTCTTTGAGCAGTTTGTTCATGGGCTTTAATTGTCAACATAAGCAATTCTCTTGGGTCGGTTGGTACTTTAGCATATGAACCAGTCTTTCTCAACGTTGGAAGAACTTCACTCGTTACCCAATGTTTAAACTTCTTTGCAGATGGTAACTTACTACCAAAGACTAAAGCATATAAGCCTGATTCATTAATGATGGTCACATTTTGCTTTCCACCAGGGGTCATCATTTCAGTGACCCCCTTATCTTCATCATCGACATGCTTAGCAACTGCGTTATTTAATGACTTTCCTTCACCATACCCTAATGCTCTTGCAACATCTTTACCAACAAGCCAAGGTTCATTGCCAATCACCAAGCTTCTAATATTTCCAAACTCTTCATTGTTAAATATTTGTAGTTCGTTCATATTGACAATCTCCTTTTTTAATTGTTTCTTGAATGTTTCTTGTTAAATCATTGCATTTATAAATGTTTGATCTAATATCTTCTTCTAACGTTTCTAATTGACATTGGATGATTGCCATAACATTTGCAACATCTTGTTTGATATCATTTCCATGGTCACATGCATCACATGTAACAATGACCATTGAATTAATTCTTTCCAAATCATTCAATTTGTCATCTAAATCACTAATTATACTAATGATTTCATCTAATTCTTCTAACATACTTTTTACCTCTTTCTTTAATTGTTTTCCAAGGCAAAATGTAGTACAATAATCTTGCCTCTTTTGGCAATAGTTAGTTGTAATGTTTGGTCACGGAGCAACTAACTATTTTTTTATGCTTTCATAAACCTTTTGAATACCCAATGAAATAATTTCAGTTTTGGTTAAGTTCAATTTCTTTTCACATTCATCAAGCATTTCTTTTTCATCTTGAGTAAGTCTAACACCAATTCTTATATTTTTTGGGTTTTCTGTAGGTCGTCCAGTTCTTGGACTCATCCTTTCGCTCCTTTCTTATGAATTTTGTACAAACAAATATTACTATTTTGTACAAACAAAAGTCAAGAGCTTTTTTATTTTTTTATATCATTTCATACTCTTTCATATCTTTTCATCCAAAATAAAAAGCCACTTATTCGTGGCTTATAAACTATACTAATTGTTTTTCTCTTTCAACTTTTATATGCTCTTTTTCATATTCAGGTGAAATGAATTTTTTGGTTGAGACAATATACTGTAATAATCCATCTTTATTGGTTGAAAAATTAACAAAACCATATTTTTCATAATATTTTTTTAGGCATTCTTTATTTTCACATTCAACATAAACTGAAACACTAGGAACAAGAATATCAATTTTTCTAACATAATCTATAATCAAACTCATTAATATTTCACCAGTAATATACTGATCATTTCCATCCTGATAATTTTTAGCTAATTGACCTATCAGTATGGTATTTACAGGATTGCCAACAGCATATGTAGTTCCAAATGCCGTTTTTCTAAAACTATTGGTCATTTCTTTTGAGATAGAGATAGATTTTGTTGTTATGGAATATATAGCACATATTCCATATGATGTTTGTGAATCCTCCGCCACAACCAAATATGTACGAGCCATTCCCGCTCTTTCAAAAGGTATTGCTTTTTGATGTACAAATTCTTCCACATCATTATTTAAAGGACAAGAAAATTTGGAAAGGAGTTCAAATGCTTTCTTCTTTCCAAATTCATCTATTAAAACTTTTAGTGATATAGTTCTATAATTCAAGATTAAACCTCTATTTGATATTCAAAAGTCTCATAATTTCTTCTCTACTAGTAACATTCTTATGTCCTTCAACTTTTGCAATACGTACCTTTTTTTTGCTATTCATGATATTACGAAACTTAGAGGCGTTATTGTTGTTAAGAACAAATGTATCACTTGTAAAACTCTTTGTTGCCATAATACCAACCTCCTCTTCTCAAAGGTATTATAGCACAGCTTTTAATAAATTTGACACAATATATGTTAAAATTTTATTCAAAAAAGCTATTTATATACCGTTTTATATTACTTTATATTGTTTTGATAACATTCAAAAATAGACACTCTCAATCTCTTTCAATATAATTAATTTATCGAAGTCTAATTACTGGAGGTAAAAAAATGACAACAACTGATATTATTGAAATTATTGGAATAATTGCATCTACAACAGTAAGTATTGTTGCGATTGTTATTTCAGTAATGACTTTAAAGCAAAATAGTAAAATGATTGAAGAATCAACTAGACCCTATGTTGTAGTTTGTGGCAAAACTGCGAACTACCAAGATCCAATGTTTTATTTAATAATTAAAAACTATGGATCAAGTGGAGCTATAATAACCAAATTTATTTGTGACCATGATTTAGCTGAATTTTCATATAGAAAAGAAATTACACCTTTCAAAAATATTTGTGGCACATTTATAGCTCCTGGACAATCATTTATAACTAATCTAAAAGTACCTGAATTATTTCGTGAAGAGATACCTCTTCGCTTTCAAATTGAATATAAAACCAAACATAGAACTTATTGTGAAAATATCGATATTGCATTAAAACCTTTTACAGAACTAATACAAACACGTGCTGCAACAAAAGATGAAGAATTAAAAATTATATCTTATACTTTACAAGATCTTGTTGAAAAACACTTATAAGCAAATCTTTTTGTTTTTAATTTGTGTTTTGATTTCTTCAAGAATAAAATCATTGACTTCGAAATTAAGAGCTTCTTCTGGAAGCTCTTTTTTTACTATTTCAAAATAAGCTTTTTTAATTTTTTCAATTGTTGAAGAATCAACATGAACACCATTACTAAATGTATATACTGTATTCATTCTATTCTTCCCCCCTACTCCTCTACATGTTTAATTGAGTATCTAACACAACATTCATGTTCGATACAGCATCCTCGATACTTTTCCCAATCCTTGCAGAAATAAGCAATGTCAGTTTGACCTAAAAGCTTGATGGATTCTCCTAGATACCAAAGAGGCGTTTTTGGTTCACTATCAAAGAATGAATCAATCACTTCAATTTCTTTATCAGGAAATAATTCTTTTACATTGTGCAAAACTCTTTCTCTTTCATCTAAGATTTCTTTATCCGTTTTATCTGCCATTGGCTGTGATATAAATAATTTCATTTATGCATCCTCCTATTCAAAAAATTCCCAATCATCCGCTAACATATCTGTTTGTGATGGTGCCCAAGGTACAATATTTTTCTTTGCATCTAGATTATCGGTTTGTAAATTAGATGAATCTATACAAACAAAAGGATTTGTTGTTGCATCTGTTTCACATAAATGAATAAAGATTCCTTTACCATTCCAACCTTTTCTAGCAAGTTTCATTCCACGCTTTAGATATTTGATAGCTTCATCAAAACCAAAAGTAGCTTCTCCACCTAATTCTGGGCAGTTTTCTTCATCAGCAAGAACCCATCCATCATCAAGAATATTAGACAACGTATAAATAACTTTTTCAGTTTCTCTAATGTCCAATTCTTGGCCATCTTTGGTATGCATAATTACTGTTTTCTTTTCATCATCCCAATACCAATATCCACCCCATGATGGAAGTTTAATTTTTTCTCCGTTATACATAAGTTTAAACGCTCTTTTAAATTTCATGTTTCTATTCTCCTAACTTTATACATTTATTTTCAATTTTCTTATAAGCATCTAAATAAAGTTCTTTCTTATCTCCATTATACGTACATTCGTAATACATTCCGTCCGGAAGAGATGTTGATGCTAAAGCTTTACTATTTTGCAATGCTTTGCAACTCCAAACAGCATAAACATCAAAATCAACTTTGCCATCCGTTTTATCAAGATGTTCTTCTGTGTACTCTCTGACTACTTTTTTACATAAATCTAAAAATTCATCTGAACCCATTTGTTTTCTCCTTTTTTACTAAAAAATTTCTAAAATAAAAGCTATAATCATAATTAAACCGAAAATAAAAAGTGGGATAAGAATTTTCCATAACCCACAAATGAATAGATCAAAAAGTTTTAAACCAATTAAAAGAATGAACAATACTTTAATTACAGTTTTCATATGTTCCTCCTTAAATTTGAGCAAAATAAAAACCGACTATTTTTTGTCGGCTCTATTCCCAAAAAGTTTTTTTCTTAATTCTTCCATTTTTTCTTCCAATTCTTCAGGGGTTAAATCATCGAATTGATGTGCTGTATCATCTCCATCATATTCAGTCCATTCATAGTTTCCTTTTCTGATTCTTTCAGCAATTTCTTCCTCCGTAACAGGAACAACTATTTCTTGAATTCACTCATCATCATTTTTTTTTGGTTCTTTTGGCTTGTAATGTCTAGACCAATTAGGAATGTTTCCTGGTCCTCCATCTAAATATTCATCTTCCTCCCATTGCTTTCGTTCCTCTTCAGTCATTGTATCCTCCGTATCGACTACAATTTCTATAACTTGCGCTTTTTCATCACTTTTCTTTTTCGATTTCATTGAACAATCCACCTTTCTTAAAAAAATCATACAATTCTTTATCTTTATCATACAATAATTGGGGATTGCTTACAAAAGTTTCATAGCCAACACTGACATATTCTTCTAATTTTCTATAATCAAAAGCACCAATTTTTAAACGTTCACCTTTTTTTAGATTCTTGTATTTTTTTGTAACATTTATATACGTTCTACCCTGATATTTTCTGATGAACTTTTCAGAGGATAAAGAAAGATAATATTCATCGTCTCTCTTTACAACTCCATATTTAGCGTTAGCAACAACATTTTTCATGATTGTTGCCAATTCTTCATTTTCATATAAATTGTTTTTATCAACCAAAGCATGACCTACTTCATGCGCTAAGGTACCAGGCTTTAAATGTTTTTGAACTACAAAGATAGTATTAACGCTACTATCATATGCTGTTTCTGTATCTGATTGTTTAATAGGAATTTTCTTATTTATCAAGAATTTTGTAGCTTCTTCATGCATGATTTTAATTTTTTTTTATTCCTTCTTTAAAATCATCATTATCGCTTTCGATGGTCACTTTTTTCATCATTTTTTCAACAAATTCATCTGAATTAGTAATCATTTTAATTTTTGGTTTATCTTCCTTTTTAGGTTTAAAATTGAATGGTAGCCATTCGTCATCATGATATAATTTACTGCCTTTTTTGTTTGATACCTTGCTATTGTTAAATACTTTCTCTCTTGGATAAGCCTTTTTAAGAACATTATCAATACCATGTTCTTTCTTGAATTGAATATTGCTTTCTTTAATGAATTGAGAGCGTTTATCTTGCCATTCTCTAATCTTTTTAGCTTCTTTAGTGGAATCTACACCGCATTCATCAAGAATATTCTTTCTTTTCTTCCAAGAACGAATCTGACGTTCATAATATCTTTGCTTTTGTTCCAGCTCGTATTGATCATCATTCCTGTTCTTGTCAAATTCTTCGGTATCAACCAGATTGTTCTTATACTCATAATCAGTAACTTCATAAAAAGAATGTCTACAGTTTGCTCCTCCTAGACCATCAACACGGCCATATCCCGTTGCCTTTTTAAAGTTCTGTAGACCTTTTACAGGAGTATGAAGATAAAACAACTTGCCCTGCCATTCCTGATGGGATGGTCGAGCACCACCATGACTTGAAGTCTTTACAATGTTAATTCCCAACTCTTTGCAGTTGTCCATTTTAAACTTCAAAGACGTTTGATTGACACCACTTGTAACTGCTCTTTTAACTGCAGCATCCATTGAAGTTGTATGATCAGTATAGCCAACTACTTCAATACCTTTTTGAGAAAGCTTTCTGATTGATGATTCAATGGCCTTGTCGGCATTGTTTCCTGCAACAATTTTAGAATATGCTTCATCACATGCTTTTATAAACTGCTTGTTGGTGCACTTTCTTGAAACGTTGCAAAGATTTTTGATTTCACCTTGAGTATCCTTGATACCCTTGTTCAAATTCTTATTTGACCTGTTCATCATGTCTTTTTTAGAAGTTTGAGAATCAGTATCTTTTAATCTTGAAAAGATATTGCTTACTGTCATTGCTATGCCGCTCTTGATAGCTGTTTTTACTTTGCTTTGAGACGATTTCTTTACTTTTTGAAATTCAGTACCCGAATATTCAAAAAACTCTCTACAGGATTTATTTTTCCATTTTGGATACTCTTCTTCGATATCTTCTAAAAATGCAAGGTTTCTTAAACGCAAACCCATCCAAATTAAAAGAAGAGTTTCCAATGTGCTGAAGTCATTTGAGACATCATCACCCGACTCTTCTAAAAATTTATCAGTTAACATTTACATCCTCTTCTGTATCGTCATCTTCATCATCATATTCAATGCCTTCATCAGAATTTTCAGCAACTTCTCTTTTTGCTTCTTCTTCACTCATGCCTTGCCATTTGACTTTGTATTTCCATTCAGGCATCAAACCAGCATTGACTTCTTGAAGGTCGATATTTCTTTGTTTTTCAGTATCAGTCAAAATACTCAGCATTATTTTTATCTAAATTACTTTACATGCTGACATTTTACAAGCTTCTTCAATTGCAAAAGTAGTTCCACCCATTAAGGTTGTTACCCATACCGATTAATCCCTTTTATTGAAAAAAGGAGCGCTTTTAAGCTGCTCCTAACAGTTCTTATTTATAAAGTTTATATAAAATGTTATCTTTCTTCCCATTTAATGCTTACATCTTTTCCATGATGGGCAAGTCCTATATAAATGACTTTACCTTTTAATCCGTAATCATATTTATTATCTTTGATTTGTTGAATAGCTTTATTTGACAGGTCATCTAATGCTTTTTCAAGAGTTTTTTTATCTTCTTTTAAATATTTAAATTCTAAAACAAATGATGTTTTCTTTTCATCTTTAGCTTTTAAAATTAAATCATCTCTACCTTTTCCAACTTCTCTGTTAGAGATAATTTCATAATCTTTATCTAAACATAGACACATTCCAAGCATCATCATATGATAACTGTTTTCTTTTTCCAAATCATGATAACTTGGTATCATATAAAATATCTTTATACTCTTTTATAAACTTATCAGCTTGTTCATATCTTAAATAGCGCATCAATCGATTGAGCTGACCATCCCCTAAAGAAAGATAATAGTCAATAATATTTTTAAATTCTTTTTTTACTTCTTCATTCGGTATTCTAATTCGATAATAACCATCCATTAAATCAATCACTTGATCTACTGTAAGATAACCAGCATTTACGAACAAATCCCATAGTGTTGGTGTACTTTCCACTTCATAAAAACTTGTTTGTAAATTCACTTCTGTATCTAAATAGCCATCTTCAATTAATTCCTTATATTGTTCCTTAAAATCACGAGATGATTTCTTAATACCATCTTTGACCATCGTATTTGCACTGGTATTGACCCAATAAGATGTCAATTATTTTGTATCAACATAATTTAATAATGACCATGGATTATAGATATCTCCATTTCCTATATGATAGCCATCATACATCTCTTTGACTTTATTATTTAGTTCTAAACCATAGTATTCTAGTAATTCTCTTGTTTCATCATTATCAAAACCAAAATAAGAAGCATAACGTTGATCCGTTACATCACAAACAACAAGATTATTTAAATCACTAAAGATATTTTCCTTTGCTACCCTTTGTATACCTGTAATGAATGCATATTTTAAACTATTTGAAGTTTTAAGAGAATTATGAAGTAATCCTGATAATCCCCCTCTTACTTCTTCATAGAAACCTTTAGTATGAGCTTCTATAAATGGTGTATCATATTCATCAATAAAAACCATCACTTCCTTGTGATAGTAATCTTTTAATTTATCCATTAAAAACGAAATAGAATCTACTATACCTTCTAAATTTCCATTTGAATAATTCATTAGTCTACTTTCTAAAAAATCATGCTTATTTTGTTCGTATTTTGATAAATCATCAAAAACATAGACATATCTGTCCCATTCTTTCAACACTTGATCTTTTATTGTTGAAACAATAGAAGCCTTATCCCTTTTTGCATCTGCAAAAGAGATAAAAATGGTTGGATATTGATTTAATTCACTTGCATATGGTGTGTCCATGATTTTAGTACCTTTAAAGATTTCTTTAGAATCTTTCGTGATATCAAAAGATTCAGATAACATGGACATATTAATTGTTTTTCCAAATTTTCTTGGTCTTGTAACTAGCGTTACTTCAGAACCTCTTTCTAAAAAATCTTTAATCATCCGTGTTTTATCTACAAAGTAATAATTTTCTTCTCTAAGCTTTCTAAAACTTTTAATTCCTGTTGGTATCTTTTTCACGGTGATCACCCTTTCGGTATTATTATACGATCGCTATGTACTATTTAAATATTCAAATCAAATTTTATCATTCCATTAAAAAAGAAGTGTTTTTCACACTTCCTAAGCATTTTCTTTTTTCATTTTTTTACTTAAATAAATATAGAAACATACATTTAGTATAATACCAACAATTATCGCAATTGGTGCAGCTAAACCAATATTTGTTAAATTTGCATGAGGTTGAATTGACATATAGTAAGAAAGTGGTAAACGTACAAGAAGTGTTTGAATAAGTCCTTGTACCATGACCCATACCGTTTGATAATGACCATTAAAATAACCAACCATACTAAATAATATTGCTGTTACAATTGTTTCTAAAGCAAATCCTTTTAAATAAGCATAACCTTGTAAAATAACGGCTTTTTCTGTTGTAAAAATGCTTGTAAGTAAATCTCCTTTAAATAAAACTAAGATAAAGACAACAACACCAATTATTAAGCCAATACCCATTCCTGTAAACATTGCATGTTTTGCTCTTTTTTCATCACCAGCACCCACATTTTGGGCAACAAAAGAAGCCATTGATTGCATTAATGAACTTGGTACTAACATGGCAAAGTTAACGATTTTACAAGCAACACCATAACCGGATGATGCTTCTAATCCTAAACGGTTAATAAAAGCACATAAAGCTAAAAATGAAATTTGTGTTAAACATTCTTGAAGCGCTAATGGTAACCCAATTTTTAAAGCTCGAACACAATGTGGATTGATTTTAAAATCATGCTTTGTAATTTTAAATGGTAATTTTCTTTTAAATAATAACATTAAAGCAAAAATAACACTGATTGCTTGGGCAAAGACAGTGGCCATGGCGGCTCCTGCTGCATCTAAGTGTAATCCTGCAACAAGAACTAAATCACCAATAATATTAATAACACAGGCAACTGCCACAAATAAAAGAGGTGATTTACTATCTCCTAAACCTCTAAAGATCGCTGATAATAGATTATAAGCAACAATAAAGAAAATACCTGCCCCACAAATTCTTACATAAGTAGCAGTTAAACCAAGTGCTTCTTGAGGTGCTTGCATCAAAGTTGAAATTGGTGATGCTAACGTAATCATAAATACAAATATAATTGCAGAAATAATTGCAAAAACTACCGTTGCTCCTCCTATTAAAGCACCAATCGAATTCATTTTCTTTTCACCAATATATCTTGCAATTAAAACAGTAATTCCCATCGCAAATTGTGTTACCACAAATGTTATCAAGTTTAAAACTTGACTTCCTGTAGAAACTGCTGAAAGTCCTGCTGTTGTTCCAAATCTTCCAACAACAAGTAAATCAACCGCTCCATAGGCCGCTTGTAAAATAAGTGCACCTAAAACGGGAATCATAAATAACGTTGATTTCTTTAAAATACTTCCCTGTGTAAAATCTGACCTAGATTGATCCATTATTTTTCTCTCCCTTCACACATAACTTCATAAAACTTTTCAATGGTTTGAATCATACAATCTGCTTCATCATTAGAAACATGATTCAAACATAAGGCTAATTTTTGAAAATAATCTTTATTGTATTTTTCAAAAATCATTTTTCCTTCTTTTGTAACGGTCACATAAGTGACACGTCCATCATGTTTAGCTGTTTCTTTTTTTAAATATTCTTTTTCTTCCATTGCATGAATTGTACGTGTAACTCCCGGACGAGGAAGATTTAAAACTTCACTCACATCTGAAACCTTCACTTTTTGATTTTTTTCTTCAAGTTCGATAATCGTTTCTAAATAACGTACATAGGATGGTAAAACTCCTTCAGGAAGTTTAGGCAACATATCTAAAATCCTTTTAGCCATGTAACAGCTATCTAACATTTCTTTTATTTTTTCGCTTGTCATTGATTTCTCCTATTAATTACCAAAGGTAATTATTATTGGTAATAATATAATTATAAAAAAGATTGTCAAGAAAAAAGATACTAACAAATTGTCAATATCTTTTAATCGTTATGCTCTATAGCAAACCCAAATAACATCACTTTTTAATCTTCATCTAAAATAGAAGTATTAGTAGCTGGACCATCAATAAAATCCATGTGTTCTGCACGAAATTCTTCATATAAAATTTCACAAATTGCTTTTAACTTACCTTCCTTATAAACATCTTCTAAAACTTTACAAGCAATTTTATTTCCTTCTAGATAACGTTCATCGCTTTGATTGACTTTCTCCTAAGGTTAAGCTCTATGAATAATCATCCTATCTAAATAACCTAGTCCCGTTGTTTTAATGGTTTGAACAATACTTTCTTTGGTTACTTGACATGTTTACGGATATCTTTGCCTATACCTTTTTCATTACCATATGATTGTCCTATATCAAAATGATGATAACCTAACTTTATATTTTAATTTCAATGTGAATAAAATGTGCATAATGTGCACAACTTGTGAAAATCTATTTTATTGTATGTGCCGTAATAATGGTATAGCTTGTTGCATTAATTGTTATTTTTATAGCACCATTTTCAATATACCAGTTTTTCCCTTTACGATATATCAAACTCTTTTTATCTAAAACTTTATTCTTACAAAATTCTACAACATCTTCTTCAATTCCTAAATTTCTTTTAATTCTTGATATGCCTAAATGTGTTGTGTGAATTTTATAAATATTCATTAATAATTCATTCTTATCCATCTTGATGACTCGTCCTTTTTAAAATAGTATCCTATTGCATCCCATTAACATTCCTAAACTTAAATAATGATCTTTTGATATTTGTTTTTTTGTATTCATTAAAATAACAATGACAACAATTAATAGAAATTCTTTCATACACTCACCCAATCTTTTGTTTTCTTTTACTAATCATTAAGGTAATCAAAACAAAGCTTAAGGTAAATCCTAAAACAATAATACCATTAATAATTATTGGTTGTAATGTTTCTAATTTAAAATATTCTAATGTTTTAATAAGTTCATTGTTTTGTACAAAATAATACGTTGGTAAAATATGAGCAATCTTTAAAACATAACTTGGCATAAATGACATTGGCACAAAGCATCCACAAAGAAACGATGTTCCTAAAGCAACAACATTAACAATACCTCCAATAGCTTGCTTATTATGGGTAATAGTTCCAATTAAGAATCCTACGGCCAAACTACATATTGAAAAAACAAATGAATTTAAAATATAAGCAATCCCATTCCCACTTAACATAATTTCTTTAAATAAGATAAAACTAATAATCATATAGGCTAACCATACAATAAAAGAAGCAAGGCCTAATGAAGCAAAAATGATCCAATTATATTTACGATATGAAAAACTGCTCATAATTGTTCTTTTACGTACACCCTCTTGATTCAAACTTGCAAGAATCATTGTCATACAATAAACTCCTCCAGCAAGTAAGGCATAGTTTAAGAAATTAAAATAAACATTCACTTGATTCAATTTAGAACTATCTAAAGATGTGTTGAGGTTTACTTTTGTTTTTTGGTTAATCACTTGTTTGACTTTTTGATTTAAAGCTTTACCTTGATAATGCTCTTTATAAAGATTTACTGTCTTTATATATTTTTCAATTAACATTTGGGTAAAAGATGCATTTTCATTACCATTTGATTTATATTCAATCGTTGGATTTTTATCATTTACAAGATCATCACCAAAGTTTTCAGGAATATACACAACATAACTTATATCACGATAAAATAAGGCATCGTCTACTTTTTCTTGATCATTGATGTCGATATCTTTTAATATCGCTTGTTCTTTTAAATACGAAACAAATCCTTTGGTTATTTCATTGTTTTGATCCTTATTTACAATCAAAATATCTGGTTTTGTTGCCTCATAATGATTCATATTACCAGAAGTTGTATTAAATAATGTAATTGCAAGTAAGATCACTGTATAAAGAATTAAGTTTCCTTTTAATTTATTTAAGATTTTAAAAACGGTACTAAATATAATCATATTGTTCCCTCCTTAAAGTCCTAAAAGAAATAAATAAACATACAATAATAAATACTCCTAAACAACAAATATCTCTGATATATCGATTAAATGTATTGTAATAATATAAAGCATAAAAACCATCGGTAATCAAATTATTAGGATTGATAAGATTAACAATAGGTATATTTTTATCAATAACATATTTTAAAGTAACACCCATCATCCCAGATAGAACCGAGAAAAACATAGAAATCGCAATATTAATTCCTGTTTTTGCTTGTTCAGAAACTCTAAAAACAGAAGCAATAAATATTCCCATCGAAATACCTGCTAAATCACCAACTAAAGAAAGAATGATTATATAAAGCCATTGACTACCAAATTCAACATTTAAACCAAATTTTAAAAAGATTAAAAGAATTACTAAACCAGCAAGGCTTACTAAATAAGAACCTAGTGCTGAAGATAAGACAAGTATTCCTTTTTTATTTGGTGAAACAGAAACTCTTTTCCCTTTAGCGGACATATTCGCCAATTGATTATTAATAGCTGTTAAGCCCAACATCCCACCATACATACAAGCCATGGCAATTAAGGTATAATATTCAATTTGCATATAACTTAAATGACTACTTGATGTGTCTTTTAAAGATACTTCTTGGTTATTGAGCTTTTGAAGAATATCATATACAATTTGTTGAACATTAAAATTGTAGTTTTCTTGTTGTATTTCATCTTCAATTTGTTTCTTTGTTAGATCTTCTATCATCCTCTTATTTTGTTTAATTTCATCCATAACAAATTGCAAGATTGTTTGTTCCATACCATTTTCTTTAATCACAATTTGTGGTTCTTGTTTATTAAAGAGAACATATCCTTCTATTTCATTATCTTCTAAAAGTTGTTCCGCCTCTTTTTTATTTACAAAATGAATACGAAATAACTGATCCTTATTTTTTTTATCAGAAAGCTCTTTAAAGGTTTCTTGATAAATTGTTTGGTTTTGATATTCCTTATTGTCAATAACTGCAATATCAAAAACTTGTAAAGCTTCGTCTTTTTCAATATTTTCAAAAGCCATGTGAAAGAAAATACCTAAAATAATAGGAAAAGCAAACATCCAAAAAATAAGAACTTTATTTTTAAAAAGTATTTTAACTGTATACTTTAGATTATGAATAAACATCAATCCCTCAATTCCTTTCCTGTTAACTTTAAGAAAACGTCATTAAGAGTTGGACCTACACGTTCAATCTTTTCCTCAATATTTGCTTCTTTCTTTAATTCATCACTTGTTCCTTGAGCAATGATCTTTCCTTTATCTAAAATAATAATACGATCGCAAAGTATTTCTACTTCTTCCATATAATGTGTTGTATAAACAATTGTAGCCCCTTGATCTCTTAATTTTTTTATACCATCTAAAATATGATTACGACTTTGTGGATCAACTGCAACAGTTGGTTCATCTAAAAAGATCAGTTTAGGCTTATGAGCAATCCCACAGGCAATGTTTAATCTTCGAAGTAAACCTCCAGAAAGTTGTTTAGGTAAAAACTTTTTAAAATCATTTAATCCTACTAAGTTAATTGCATCATCAACATATTGTTTTCTTTGTTTTTTATCTCGAATATATAAACCACAAAAATAATTGATATTATCATAAACATTCAATTCATCAAAAACAGCTACTTCTTGAAAAATAACTCCTATCTTTGCTTTTAAATCATAAGAATCAGGTTTCATTTCTTTACCAAAAACCTTAATAAATCCTTCTTGATATTTAAGTAATGATAAAATAGAGTTAATAGTTGTACTTTTTCCACAACCATTAGGTCCTAATAATCCTAAAATTTCTCCTTGATAAACATTAAAGGATAAATCATCAATTGCTTTTAAATTTTTATACTCTTTTGTAAGATGTGAAACCTCTATTACTTTTTCCATCATTCTTTTCCTTCCCTATTCTTTATAGCAAGTTGTGCCAAAATTTCTTCTTTTACATTTCCCTTTTCTACTTCATAAAGAAGCATTGAAACATATTGATCCTTTAACAATTCTGCAATTTCTTCATCATTAAATTCAACAGTTTGATTGGCTGCTAAACTAGCAATCCCATTGACATATAACCACATTCTTAAATGAAACTGTTTAGCATCTTCATTTGACATTCCTGTTTGTTTTGAAATTGTTTCAAGGATTGTCTTTGCTGATCCTGTTAAATCAATAAAATCAAATGCTCCTTCATTTATTTTTCGGTTAAACATAATTTTAAATAATTCAGGTTCTTCTTTAGCAAAACGAATATAATTGATTCCAATATCCTTGTATTCTAATTGACCTGTTTCACTTTTTAAAACTTCTCGATCAAAAATCTTTACAATTTCATCTATCACATCTTTTTTTAAAACATCCATATTCTCATAAATATAAAAAAGTGGTTGTGTTGAACAGCCTAATTTCTTTGCAACCTTTCTGGCATTTAAAGCATTGAGTCCTTCATGGCTAATAATCGAAATACTTGCTTGTAGAATATCTTCTTTTTGTATTTTTCTTTTTGCTGGCATAAAAGCCTCCTTTCTATAACTAATGTTATATATAACTCTTGTTATAATTATAACAATATCTTCTTGTCATTGTAAAGAAAAAAGGATATTTCAAAATATCCTAACCATTTAAATAAGCTGCCTTTAATAAGTTTTGTACAACTTCATTTTCACTTTTATATAATTGTTGCATTGTTCCTTTTTCTATGATTTTTCCATCATTTAAAACAAGAACCTGATGACAAAACTCATGAACCAATGAGAGATCATGACTAACGAAAAGAATAGCCATATGATATTTATAAACACATTGTTTTAATAATTCGATAATATCTCTTTGAATCACTTGATCGAGACTGCTGGTAATTTCATCACAAATAAGTAATTGGGGTTGTATAATCAATGCTCTAGCAATTGATATTCTTTGTAACTGTCCTCCACTTAATTCATGAGGATATTTTTCCAAACAAGTCTCATCCATACTTACTTGTTCTAATATCTTTTTAATAGCAGTCATCACTTCTTTTTTATTTAAATGATAAAAATAATGATAAGGTTCATAAAGAAACTGTTTGATTTTCATTCGTGGCGAAAAGCTTTCAATTGGATTTTGAAGAATAAGTTGTATATCTTTACGACTCTTTTTAAAATCAACTGTTTTTCCTTGATATAATAAAGAACCTGAAGAAGGTTTTTCAATACCTGAAACAAGTCTTGCAAGGGTACTTTTTCCACATCCACTAACACCAATAATACCAACAACTTCACCTTCATCAATGCTAAAATCAAGATGATTTAAAACAGTCTTATCGTATTTTTTTGTAAGATCTTTAGCTTCAAATAAACGCATTATTCTTTTCCTTTCATAATAGTGACTTTGTATAGGGATGCTTAGGAGCATTAAAAAGAGTCTCTACATTTCCTTTTTCTACAATCATTCCATCTTTAATAACAACTATTTGATCTGCAATATAACGTGCTACTTGAATATTATGTGTTACAAACACAAAAGTTGTTTGTTTTTTTAGATTTAAAAGATAATCTAAAATTTGTTTTTGAATAACGACATCTAAACTGCTTGTCGGTTCATCAGCCAAAACAAGTGAAGGTTGTAAACATAATACTAAAGCAATCATCACTCTTTGAGCCATTCCTCCTGATAATTCAAAAGGATACTTGTTTAAAATAGTTTCTTCTAGCCCCATTTGTTTTAAATAATGAATAGCTATTTCTCTTGAATGTTTTTTAGAATATTTAAAATGAGTATGTAAACTTTCATAGAAATGTTCTTCAATATTTTGATAATCATCAAAATAAGTTAAAGGATTTTGAAAAATCATGCCTATTTTTTTCCCTCTATAACAATCTAAACCCTTTTCTAATAAATTATCTTCTTTAAATAAAATTTTTCCCTCTGTAATTTTTGCATCATCACTTAACAATCCCATTGTTGCTTTAAGTAATGTTGATTTCCCACTACCGCTTTGACCGACAATAACTGTAATTTGATTTTTAGGAATCATTAAATCTATATGATGTAAAATTTCTTGTTCATTATAAGTCAATGTTAAATTTTGATAATTTAATATACTCATTTAAGATCAATATCCTTTGTAATCATATAATAATCAACCGGATGGCAAATAGCTCCTTTGACCTTAGAAGAAGTTACCGTATTTAAAGGAACATAAGAAACATAAATATTGGCAGCATCATCTAAAATCATTTCACTTGCTTGAATAGCAAGTTGTTGTCTTTGTTTTACATCATAAGTTGTGGAAAATTGTTGAATCAAATTATCAAGATTTGAGTTTTTATAACGTCCTGTATTACTTGAACCCGTTGATAAATAACGTTGTTGAATAAAGATTTCTGGATCACCTGTAGGTGCACTTGAATCATTAGCCGAACATAAATCAAAAGTTCCTGCTGCTTTAATATCATTCACATTTTCAACTTGATTAAGTTTAATTTTAATACCAATCTTTTTTGCTTCACTTTGCATAGATTGCGCAATAATATTTGCATCTGCTGAACCATGATCCGCGCTTTCATAATAATTTAAAATGATTTCTTGTCCATCTTTTTCTCTGATACCATCATTATTCGTATCAACATAGCCCGCTTCATCTAAAAGACGATTGGCTTCTTTTAAATTAAGACTATAGCCATTAGAAACATCTCCATAAGGTAATGCACTTGAATAAAGACCAGTTGCTTCTTTTCCCCCAATCAATTTAACAATACTTTTACGATTTACACTATAAGATAAAGCTTTTCTAATCGTTAAATCACTTAAAAATGTTGTTTCATTATTCATATAAATAACATTTGTACGTGGCCCTAAAACTTCTAAAACCTGATAATCTTTATTATTTCTAAATAATTTTAAACTTGAATAATCTATCGTATTAGCAAGATCAACTTCACCCGATTGTAACGCTAAAACACGTGCATCAGAATCTGCCACTTGACTAAAATGAACATGGTCAAGTTTTGCTTTACCATCGTAATATTTTTTATTTTTGCTTGTATCGATTGTTTTTTCTGAAACAAAATCATCCACCACAAAAGGGCCGGTACAAAGAGGATGATTGGCAATATCTTCTTCACTTTGACTTGCATCATAAATAGTAAAAAGTGGTTCACAAAGATTATTTAAGATTGCCCCACTTGATTTATTTAAATAAAGATAAATATCTTGCCCCTTTGCTTCAACATGATTTAAATCAAAATAATCAATCGCTCTTGTATTTTTTTCAAAAGCTCTTTCTAAACATGCTTTGACATTTTCTCCTGTTACTTTTTTACCATTTGAAAAAGTAATAGAATCTTTTAAAGTCAATTTCCAGGTTGTATCATCAATTTGTTCATAGGATTTTGCCAGACATGGTTCCACTTCATATTTTTCATTAAGTTTTAACAATGTTTCTCCTACCCCAATACGACTTAAAACCCAACCATCATAATTATTTGTCGGATCTAAAGATGTTGAAATCCAAAACATAGCTGCATTAAGTGTCTTACTTGATTCATTTTTGTTTGAATTAGAACATCCACATAAAGTTGTTAACATAAATAAACAAAGTAATAATTTTATTTTCTTCATAACTTCTCCTCATAATGTTTAGGATCTAAATAATCCCTTATATCTTCTGATAATAAATTAAAAATAAGCACACAAATAAATAAAACAAGTCCTGGAAAAAACATCATCCAAGGAGCCACTTGCATAAATTGTTTACTTTCATAAAGCATCGCTCCCCATTCAGGTTGTGGTGGCTGACTAGCAAGTCCTAAAAAACTTAAACCTGCAAGTGAAATCATCATATTTCCAATATCTAAAAAGGCTGTTACAAGTATTTGTGATAAAATATTAGGTAATAAATAACGAATGATTCTTTGCAGTGTTGGTACACCCGACATTTGGGCCATCACTAAATAATTCTTTTTCTTTTCTTGTTTGACAAGAGCAAGAGTCAATCTTGCATATTTTGTCCACCAAATAAGTGCTAAAGCAAATACTGTATTAAAGAGCCCTGCCCCGACGATTCCTACTATTGCAATGGCAAAAATCGTATCAGGAAAAGCAAGTAATCCATTAATTATATTATTAAAAAAAGATTCAACTTTATCATTAGACAAGCCTGCAATTAAGCCAACAATCATTCCAATAAAAACAATTAAAAACAACATCAAAAAAGTCAAACCAAAAGAAGTTTTTGCACCACAAAGAATACGACTAAAAACATCTCTTCCTAATTTATCTGTACCAAAAATATGTAAGAAACTTGGTGGTTGTAAAGAGAAATCATAATTAACTTTTAAAGGATCATAAGGCGCTAAAAAAGAGCCAAATAGAGCAATAAGTAATAATAAAACAGCAAGACCAATCTCAATTTTTAACTTTCTTTTCATTGAAACGCCTCCTTAATCGTGGATTTAATACTTGTTGAAAAATATCAACAAATAGATTAACAAAAACATAGATCAATGCCATATAAATTGCATAAGCTTGAATAATTGGATAATCACGATAACGAATAGCTTCTACAACCATGTTACCTAAACCTTGATATGAAAAAATCGTTTCAATAATTGCTGTTCCACCAAGTAAATGTCCAATAGAAAGACCTAATAAAGAAGAAAGTGTCGTAAAAACATGAGGTAAAACATGTTTTAATAAAATTTCTGATTGTTTCATTCCTCTTGCTTTGAGTCCAATAATATAATCTTGATTTAATTGTTCTAAAATAGCATTTTGAATCATTCTTGTATAAGAACAAATCAGCGGAAAACTTAAACAACAAACAGGTAAAACAAGACCTTTTAAACTACTTCCACTAATAACAGGAAACAATTGAATCTTTACTGAAAAAAGCAGAATTAAAAGAAGTGCTAACCAAAAATTAGGTAAAGATAAACCTAAAAAAGAGATATTTTTTAAAATAGAATTAATCAAACTATGACGATGAGTAGCACTATAAATTCCTAAAGGAATCGAAAAAGCTAAAACAACAACAAATGAAAATATCGCTAATTTTAAAGTATTTGGTAACTTTGATAACATTTGTTGATTCACATCTTGTCCATAATGATAAGAATAACCTAAATCACCATGAACAAAATTATTCAACCAGTCAACATAGCGAACAACAATATTTTTATCGAGACCCATTTCATGTCGTGTTTCATTTAAAACTTCCTCGCTAGGTGTAATTCCTTTAGATAAATAATACATTTCAGCACTATCACTAGGTGCCAGATCCGTCATCACAAAAGTAACAAGCGTTACAAAGAAAAGAACTGAAAATAATGATAAAATTCTTTTCATTATTTAATTGCGTGTATTAAGAATTGACGAATCAATTCTTTTCCTTCCTTTGTTTTTTCTTTAGAAAGTATTTGACTTTCAACTTGTTGAAAACCAATTTCTTTTAGAATTTCTATATCATATTGAGGTCGTAAAACATAAGATAACTTTAATTCTTTAGCAATATTATCAATAATCGAAACATCAATACCTTCCATATGTTGATGATCACTATGACCAGCTCTATTATAATCTTGATCTTGATAGTGATAATAATGATTGCCATCAATATTTAAAAGATGTCCTTGTTTTTTTAAAACTCTAACCATCTCTTGATAGGCTTGTACAGGCTTTTCTAAATTCCATGTTACATTACGTGTGATAATCAAATCAAAAATTTCATCTTGAAAAGCTAAATCTTGAACATCCATCTTCTGAAACTCAACATTTGCCTTAAACTTGCGTGCATTGTTTCTAGCCTCTTCTAACATCTTATCACTATAATCAATGCCAATAACTTGGCATCCTAAATTTGTAAGCATAACAGAAAAAAATCCTGGGCCACACCCTAAATCTAACACTTTCATTCCTTTATTTATTTTTAGATAACGATTTATTAATTCTATCCATTTTTCTTGATCATGTAAAAGTTCTTCTTGGTTATCCAAAGAATAACCAAAAGAACGTTGATTCCAATAATCTGCAATTTTATTTAACTGACTTGTCATAAATTCTCCTTTATTTAACAAGATGATATATTTCCTGTAAAGAACATTGATGTTTTAACGCTAATTTTTTAGCACTTTCATATTCTGGATAACATCTTTTTTCACCATCAATTTCTACTTCTTTTACTTGAAGTTTTCCAAGAGGTGTTTCGATTTCTTTAATTTGTCTTTTTAAAACAGTTCTTTGTTCCTTACGATAACGAATACCAATAGTTGTTGTTTGCGTAAAAATCACTTTTTGTAAGAGACCCATCTTTTCTTCATTACAAACGACCGTCAAGCGATAAGCTGGTCTATTTTTTTTCATAAAGATAGAAGTAAAGAAAACATCTAAAGCTCCTTGATCTAAAAGCTGTTCCATTACAAAACCAAGCATTTCTCCACTACAATCATCAATGTTGGTTTCCATGACTATAATTTCGTTTTTTTTTTAATTTCTCCAAGGGATACTTTTAAAACATTTGGAATTACCAAATCTTTTGTACCCGTTCCCCAACCTACTTTTTGAACATTCATAGCAGGCATTGTAGTAAATTCACTCGCAATTTCTGCGATGATTGCAGCACCTGTTGGTGTAACAAGTTCTGTATCTACATCAATTTGTCGAGTGATAGCATTACTTGCTGCAAAGATTTCAGATGTTGCAGGTACAGGGACAGAAATCATCCCATGTGCACATTCAATAAATCCATAACCATCATTAACGACACTACTATAAATAACATCCGGATTGATTTTACATAATAAAATCGCTGTTCCAATAATATCAACAATAGAGTCAATGGCTCCTACTTCATGAAAATGAACATTTTCTAAAGTTTCATTATGGACTTTGCTTTCAGCTTTGGCAACTCTTAAAAAGATACGTTTAGCAAGATCTTTCGCTTTTTCATCAATTTCACTTTCATCAATAATTTTATTAACATCGAATAAATTACGATGTTCATGATGATGGTGATGAACATGTTCATGTTTATGATCATGATGATGTTCGTGTTCTAAATGAACATCAACATAAGTTCCTGTAATACCATTTTTCTTTTCTTTAGAAATATGGATATGATACCCATCTACATTTAATTTTTTTAATTCATTAACTAAATAATGAGGATCATCAATCAATTCAGATAACGCTCCTAAAGTCATATTTCCACTAATTCCACTACTACAATCAAAATATAATACTTTCACTATTTCTTTCCTCCTAAACAATTAATGGTATGAGCCATAAATCCTGCCCCAAATCCATTATCAATATTGACAACACTAACCCCACTCGCACAGCTATTAAGCATGGCAAGAAGAGCTGATAATCCATCAAAGTTAGCCCCATAACCAATGGATGTTGGTACGGCAATAACTGGTTTATCCACAAGTCCTCCAACAACGGAAGCGAGGGCCCCTTCCATTCCTGCACAAACAACTAAAACATTTGCCCTTTGAATAGTATCTAAACGATGAAACAAACGATGAATACCGGCAACACCCACATCGCTGACAAGTTCAACTTCATTACCTAAAAATTGAGCTGTAAGCATGGCTTCACGAGCAACTGGCAAGTCTGATGTTCCCGCACAAACAACAACAATTTTTCCTTTATTGATTTCTTTTTGATCTTCATCGATATAACAAATGTGCGATAAAGAATCATAAATCATTTGTGGAAATTCTTTTAAGATAGCTTCACTTTTTTCTTGGTCGACACGTGTAATTAAAATAGAATGGATATCATGGTCTAACATGTCTTTTACAATCCCAATGATTTGTTCCTTGGTTTTTCCAGCACCATAGATTACTTCATTATTTCCTGTTCTCTTTTTTCGATTATAATCAATCGTTGCATAATCTAAGGGTTGTTCAATCATTTTTTGAGCTTGTTCAATTGTTAGTTCATTATTTTTAACCTTTTGTAGAATTTCTAATGTTTTCAATATCATAACCCCCACTTCTAATTCCTTCTAAATCAAGTGTTACAAATCTAAATCCAAGATTTTTAATATTTTGAATCAATTCTTTATTTTCAATGATTTTCATAAAATCTTCTGGTTCAACTTCAAGACGTGCCACATCTCCATGTACTCTTAAACGTACATGAAGCATTCCTAAATCATGTAAATATTTTTCACCTGTTTCAACAAGTTTTAATTTTTCTAAAGTAAGCTCTGTATTGTAGTCAAAACGAGAAGCCAGACAGGCATTGGATGGCTTATTATAAGTAGCAATACCAAGCTGTTTAGAATAATCTCTAATTTCTTGTTTTGCTAAATTATTATTTGCTAAAGGCGAAATAATACCTAATTCTTCACAAGCTTTTAATCCTGGTCGATACACTTTTTCATCATCTTTATTTTTCCCATCTAAAACATAAGCAAAGTCAAGTTCTTTAGCAACGGCAATAACTTTTGACATAATACTTCTTTTACAATGATAACAACGATTTTTATGATTAAAATGAAAAGCTTCTACGTCTAATGGATTGACTGATAAAACCACATGATTTGAATCTTTTAATTGTTCAAGAGCACCTTCAATGTCTTCTTTTGACATCATTGCTCCTCGACATAAAACAGGTAAAACATTTTCTTTTCCTAATGTTTCAAGAGCTACATGGAATAAAAAGTTGGAATCAACACCCCCACTATAAGCAATCGCAACTTTTCCATAATTTCTTAATTCTTCTTGTAATAATTCTAATTTATTCATATAAATCTCCCTAAACTCCTCTATGACTTCTACTTAAAGGCTTCATTTAACATTGAAAAAAGTTATATTTATTATTTTACTCAAAAAAATATCGTATACATAAGTAGTTTATAGTTTCAACTATAATCGATACTTCATGTATACGATATCCTCTATTTTTCTAATTTTTCAATCATAACAACAAGGTCATCAATATATTCAGATATTGATTTTGATGCAACACCTACGACTTGAGCACTGCATTTAGAAACAGGAATAAAATATTTACGCGCTTCACTTTCTCCAATAGCTTTTGCCATAGCTGGTGTAATTTCACCATACATTGAATTTGCAAAAGCAACTCCAATCGGACCAACAACAATAGAGGCATGTTTAACATTATAAACAACAGCATTTTCCCCCGTTGCAATAATATCAGCGCCACCCTTTTTTAGCTGTGTTGTTGCCATACTATTGGTTCCAACACCAATGATGGTATATTCTGGATGCTTTTCTTTTAAAACTTGTATAATATTTTTTCCAATTCCGCCACCTTGTCCATCAATAACAACAATTTCCATTTTCCCTCCTGATATATAATAAACTTCTTGTTTATTTTCGATTTCGTATCTCTATATCTTATTCATGAAAATAATCAGTAATTTCTTGCATATGTTTACTCTGTTGAACATGAAATGGACATCATTTATCACAATGGTGACAAACAATACAATCACTTGCTTTTAAAGCTAAATGATGATAATGATCTGTAGCAAGTTCATCTTTTAAACGAGCAAGATCATAATATTATTAATCAAGGTAGTGTCTAACCCTTTTGAACAAGGATGACAATGTTTATAATAAACAAATTGATTACAATTTTCTAATATTGGAAATATTCTTAAAATTGAATAATCTTTTTCTACATCAGATACTTCTAAATAACGAAGAGTACGTGTTAAATCATCATTTCTAATTCCTGGCAAAACTGTTAAAATAGACAGTTTATCTAAAGCATACTGCATATATTGAGTTTCTGTCAAGGCTTAATGAAATGGTGACTCATTTTCTTCTCAAAGTTTTCCTCCACAAAAGGCTTTCATTACAGCAATACCTACGCCTTCTTTTTTAAGACAACAATATAAATCCATACGTTCATCAATGGCGAAGTCTTCAAACTTCAAATCATAAGCTGAATCAATACTAAACATGTCAATATCTAAAACTTGATGAACAAGTTTTAGTGAATGTGATGATAAATCAATATGATAAATAATTGCTTTTTTTGGTTTAATATATAATCTAAAGCACCATAATAGGTTTAAAATTCGTTGTCCAACCATACTCTTCTGATGAATATTCAACACCAAAATGAATTTGTAAGTAAATTTGATTACTTCTTGACTTACTTATTCTAAAGAACCTACCCCTAAACTAATAATATTTATTTCTTCACTTCTATGTAGCAATTTTCTATATTCCGTTATTTTTCAAAATGACCTGCAACATCTTTTAAATATTGAATAATTGATAAATGTTGTGGACATACACCTTCGCATTGACCACATTCAACACAGTCACTGGCTTTACCAAATGTTTTTGTTAAGTTGTTGTAGTATTCTCCTTGTGGTGTCCATCCTTTTTCTTCTACTTCTTGTAAATCTGCATTATATAATGAGAAGTATTTTGGAATGGCAATATTCATAGGACAACCATCAACGCAATAAGCACATCCTGTACATGGTACAGTAATTGTTGAATTGATTGCAGTAACCGCTTTTTTAATTAAAGCATATTCTTCTTCATTTAATGGTTTAAAATCTTCCATATAACCTAAGTTATCTTCTAATTGTTCCATATTAGACATACCACTTAAAACCATCATAACGTTTTCTTGACTTGCTGCAAAACGAATAGCCCAAGAAGGAATTGACATATCCGGATGATATTCTTTAAACATCTTTTCAACTTCTTCTGGTACTTTCGCAAGTGTTCCACCTTTTACAGGTTCCATAACGATAACAGGTTTATGATGTTTTGTAGCTACTTCATAACATTTTCTTGATTGAACGCCAACACTGTCCCAATCAAGATAGTTGATTTGTAGTTGTACAAATTCAAATTCTGGGTGTTCTGTTAAAACATGATCAAGCAATTCAGGACCATCATGATAAGAAAAACCAATAGTTTTAACTAAACCTTTTGCTTTTTTATCTTGTATCCAGTTAAAGCAATCTAATTCATTATAAACTTCAATACTATGTGTATTAATATCATGTAATAAATAATAATCAAAATATTCTACACCTGTTTTTGAAAGTTGTTCATTAAAGATATGATCACGATCTTCTTTTGTTTTAATAAAACCTGAATGTAATTTTGTTGCAAGTGTATAAGCATCTCTTGGGTAACGTGATACAAGTGCTTCTTTTGCTGCATTTTCACTTGCAAATCCACAATACATCCATGCAGTATCAAAATATGTAAAACCTTTTTCGATAAATGTGTCAACCATCTTTTTTGTTTGTTCAATATCAATTTTTGAAGCATCATTTGGATCTAACGATGGTAAACGCATTAAACCAAAACCTAATTTCTTTTGACTCATTTCCTTTTTCCTCCTATTTATTTTCCTTAAATTAGCCTTCAAGTAAGTATTCTTACCTTTTATTATTTTATCATTCTTGCATAGTTGAGGCAAATACCTCTTTTAAATAGCGCACTATGTCTTTTAAGCATGGAACAGATTAATCATCTATTTCAATAAGTTCATATTCTCTTGAACCATATCCAAGTGCTGAGGCTGCTTCAATGGTATGAATACCATGACGAGATTCAATTCTTTCAATTAAATGGTCTCTTCCCTTATCATTAGAAGCATAAACTAAATCAATACATGCTTGATCAATAGCAATTGGATCCGTTGAAATTAAAATACCAATATCATCCATACATGGATCTTCTGCCACTGCACAACAATCACAATCAACAGACATATTTTTCATAACATTGATATAAACAATGTTTCCTTTAAAATATTCATGAACTGACTTAGCTGCATCCGCCATTGATTCTAAAAACAAATCATGATCAGCTGTCCAAATCTTTTCAGGTTCTCCTGCCCCATGAATATAAGCTTTTCCATAAGATGAAGCACAACCAATTGAAAGTTGTTTTAAAGCGCCCCCATAACCACCCATTGGATGTCCTTTAAAATGAGATAAAACAATCATTCCATCATAGTTTTCCATATCTTTTCCAACATAGTTTTTTTGAATCACTTTTCCTTCAGGAATATCTAGAATCATATCAGGACCTTCTGCATCCATTAAATCTACATCAAAATATTTAGACCATCCATGTTTTTCAATTGTTTTTAAATGTTTTTCAGTTGTATTTCTAGATCCTTCATAAGCTGTATTACACTCCACAACTGTTCCATTTAACTTATCAATAATTGGTCTCCAAAAATCAGGTTTTAAAAAGTTTTGATTTCCTTCTTCCCCTGAATGAAGTTTAACAGCAATCTTTCCTATTAATTCTTTTCCTAATACTTCATACATTTCTAAAACCTTTTCAGGTGTTATTATCCTTGTAAAATAAACTTTTGATTTCATAAGTAATCCTCCTTTCAAACAAACTATAAACCTAAACTTGAGTTTAGAGTCAAGAGGATTTTTAATATTTTTTTAAAGTTTTCGTTCTCTTAAAATACCATAATAATTTTTATCAACACATGTCCCTCTTTCTACAAAACCACGCATTGAATAATAATCTTCCAAAGTTTCATTTCCACGTAAAGAATCTAATCTTAAATATTCTTTTCCTTTTTACCAGAAGAAGCAAAACGTATCTATGAAGATTTAGGTGAAATGTCGCCTGCAAGTTATGCCTTACGTTTTGCTACTGGTTTTGATGGAATGATGATGGTTTTATCAGGAATGAATGATATGGCACAAATGCAAGATAACTTAAGTTTCATGAAAGATTTTCAACCATTATCTACAAAAGAACAAGAAGCAGTTAAACAAGTCACAGAAATCTTCAAAAGTAAAAACTTTATTCCATGTATTGCTTGTCGTTACTGTATGGAAAAATGCCCAAAGAACATTGCTATTCCAGATTGATTTGCCTGTTTAAACGCTAAAAAAGTTTATGGATATTGGAACAGTAATTACTACTACAGTTAAAAATGCAAAAGCAAGTGAATGTTTAAAATGTGGTTTATGTGAACAAATTTGTCCACAACATTTACATATTAGAGATTTACTTGTAGAAGCTGCTCAAACTTTTAAAAAAATCAAATAACCAAAAAGAGAAATCGTAACGATTTCTCTTTTTAGATAAGTTTTAAATATTCAAAGGCATTATATAAACCATCTTGATCTACATCATCCGTTACATAACTTGCTGCTTGTTTAACTTCATCATTTCCATTATCCATCGCTACAGAAAAACCACAAGCCTTAAACATTGGAATATCAACCACACCAATCACCAAATGCAATAGCATCTTTAGGATCAACATTTAAATATTTTAATAAAAGATGAATTGAATTTTCTTTATCAAATCCTTTAGCACGCGTTGCTCCATATAAAGCAAGTTCACCTTTACCGCCCCATGTATCAACCGCCATATTTGAAAATTCTTCTTTAGCATCTAAAAAGTCTTGATAAGATTTTAAAACAAATGCTGTTTTATTAACATCATCTCTAAATAAATTTTCTCCACTTATCATATGTCTTTAAAGTGGTGGTAAAGGTTTATCTGAGTAATCTTCTTCTAATCCATAAATATATTTATATCTTGTTAACCGTGATTTTTCTTCATAACCTTCACTTAAAAACATTCCATCATTACATTCTAAACGGAAAGCTAAATCTCTTTCATTACACCAATTTACAAAATGCGTACATTGTTCTAAAGTTAATGGTTGATGAAAGATTACTTCATTATTATATTCAACATAGCAACCATTTCCGTAGATAACACCATCAAAGTTTAAATCCATATCTCTTGCTTCTATTTCACATCGACTACATCCTGTACAAATAATAATCTTGTGTCCATTCTTTTGTGCTTGTTCTACTGCTTTTTTAGCTGAAGCAGGTAATTTTGTTTTATAATCAATTAATGTTCCATCAACATCTAAAAATGAATATTTCATATATTATTTCCTTTCCTTGTTTTATTTCATTGCATCTAGAAAAGAAAACGTTTTCAATAAAATATGACATTAATTTTACAATCTTCCATTTTAATAAAAAACAAAAGGAATCCTTTAGATTCCTCTAGTACATCCTTGAGCCACTTTTTATATTACCGACGAGTCAAAACCATCACTCGTCATCATAGGATGTTTTAAAATATTCATCTATATTATAAATATTTACAGATAAAAAACTATTACTTTATAATCATGTTCATACTATTTTTCTAATTCATTAATAATTATATTTATTTTTTCATTATAAAGGGTAAATAATTCTTCTTTTGCAGATTATATGTTAGAAATCATTTCTTCTTTTGAAATATCTTTTTCTTCCATCATATCTAAACATTTTGCTACAGTAACTCGATTACTTTCATGAATACTTCCCATCAGCATCCACATACATTCATTCTTATTTTCTTTATTATCCATACAACATCTCCTTATGTTTTATACAAATTAAAATTATTTATTTCCTAAATTTATGTAATATTCTATTAATTTTGGTTGTATTTCAGGATATGTCCATAAATTAGGGAGTTCATTAAATAAAACAATCTTCTCCATTTCACTATGCAAATTTTCTTCAAAAGAATATATATCCGCATAATAAAGCATTCCATAAAGTTCTTCTCCAGTATTATTAACTCTATTTTTCCCAATAACAGAATAAACACAAATTGGCTTTATTTTAAAATCTATTGCACCTGTTTCTTCATATAATTCTCTTTTAGCAGTTTCTAAAATATTTTCATTTTCTTCTCGATGACCACCCGGTATTTCGAAAGTATCCCTTAATTTATGTTTACAAAATACCCACTTATTTTGGTACTTTGAAAGAATAACCGCAAACTTTAATAACTGATCTTCGATTTCTTCATAAAATTGTACTTGCATATCTAACTCCTTTTTTTGATTATAACATATAATAGAAAAATATATTTAATAAATCATGATTATGTTAAATTCTTTTCATGTCATATTTGTGTTGTTGACGTCAAAAGTCTTATCATTCATTGCTCGTTATCTATAATAATAATTGAAGGAGGGATTAGAAATGAATGAAACATTAATTATTGGTAGAAAAGCTACAAGAAAAAATATTCTCGTTAGTTTTATAGCTTTTATTTTTTATGGACTCATTGGTGGCATAGGAACGGGTGGTTTATTAACATTTTTAACTCCATTAAATCGTTCTATTTGTATTTTTATAGGAATCATTGCTTTCTTTGTTACGATGTTGATTGTTGTTCCTCTTGCAACCATTACTGACTATCTTGAAATTAATCCTATTTTTATAAATTATTATGTTTACAAAGGATACTTTCAAATGCTTTTAGAAACAATAAATCTTATTATTGGAAAGCAAACATATCCTCAAAAACAAATAAATCTAAATGATATTAAAAACATCGAACTTTCATATGAACCTATCTCTATGTTATGGGCTCAAAAAGGTTATAAAATAAAACTATTATTTCATTTAAATAATCAATCAATAATACCTATTTATCCATCTGGACATCCTATAAGAAATAATGATTATGAAAAACTCTTTGTTTTATTAGAAAACAAGTCTATCCCTATTATTGATAAACATCATTTAAGAAATTTCTTAAAAACAAATCCGCTTGCTATAACTAATTATATTGAAAAACTTGAAAAAACTAAGTAAAGGTATCTTTTTAGGATACCTTTACTATTTTTTATCTATTATTTTTAGACAATCACTTATAGAATCAATCACATAGGTTGCCTTTTTATTTAAAGATTCTATCCCTTTATCAATGATAAAATTATGTTTATTGATTTCAAACATTGATAAATCATTATAAGAATCACCTACAACATAAAGATCATCTTCTTTTGAATGACATCTAGCTATTAATTCTTTGATAGCATTCTTTTTACTAACACCTTTAGGTAAGATATCGATGTATTGATTATTTCTTTCAATATTAAATGATATATTCTTTAATAATTGTTGGTAAATATCCTCAACAACCTTTAAATCTTTATCAACAATTTCTAAACAAATACCTAACATTTCATATGACAAATTAGCTTTAACCTGATTAAATAAACCATCTTGCCATTTTGGTAAATAAAATCCTCCTTTTTCAAAAGATAAGCTAACACTTATTTGTTGATTAGAATATAAATGGAGTATTTCAAATATATTTGTTAAATCATCATCTTTATTAAAAGAGTGTTTAATAATCGTTTGATGATTTTTATCTTGTATTAACGCACCATTACATAAAATAACATATTGATATGCTAAATCATAGTGTTGACTAAAAAAAGAAAATGTATTTTCATTCCTGCCTGTTGCTATAACAAACATATTCCTACTAGCAAAATCATTTATCATTTTTAAATCAATAGCTGATACTGTTTTATTTCGATAGATAGTACCATCTAAATCACTTACTAAAATTTACATATAAGTACTCCTTTTTTAGAAGTTTCTTAGTACTCATTCCAGTTTAAACTATTTCTTAATTTTATTTTCTTTTGTCCCCTTTGAATTATACCAATTGCTTTACAAGGAAAATATTGATTAATATGATTTAATACCTCTTCTTGTTTATTAACATCAACTATAACAATATAACCCACTCCACAATTAAATGTATTTAACATTTCTTGATCACTTACTTTTAAATATTTCTTCAAACAATGAAAAATAGGAGGTATTTTGATCTTCGCTAAATCAATATTTGCACATAATCCTTGAGGAATAACTCTTGTTAAATTTCTAGGAAATCCACATCCTGAAATATTTACTAAACCTTTGACTCTTTTTTTATCAATTAAATCTATTAAACTTTCATAATAACAGTATTGTGGTTTCATGATTTCTTCAATAAAACAATGTCCATTAACAACTTCTTTCTTTATTTCTGGAATTGTAGATATCAAAGTGTCAATTAATGAATATCCATAATGATGAAGACCATTTGATTCAATTGCTAAAATAATATCTCCTTCAGTTATATAAGAAGTATCTATCTCTTTAGATTTATCTAAAATTCCTGTAATTGTTGTAGAAATAAGACAATCATTCAATTGTAGAGATTGTGATTTAATCGAACATTGACCTGTTAATAGTTTAATATCATATTTTTTGGAGAAAATATTAAAAGCTCTAATAATTGACTCTAACATCTCTTTATTTAAATGTCCCATGATAAGTGTTTCTGTTAAAAAGAGTGGTTGAGCACCTATCATTAATAGATCATTTATACAAGTACATATAATATCTTCAACTAATTCTTGAGTATAACCATACTCCATTGCAATTTTTTGTTTAGTTACTGGCTCTTGTACTTTAGAAACAATTTGTAGGGATTTTTGAGAAAATAGATGATCATTTAAATCATAGATTGCCCCTCGAAATGCTGGATTATAAGAATATTGATTAAAAAGAGTTTTTAAATCTTGATTTATTAAATCAATTTTTGCAACATCAACTCCTGATTTTTCATATGAAAATACTGGCCACTTATCTTCACCTTTTAAAATCTCATCGACAGTTACATGAAATAAATTTGCAAGTTCATTTAATAAATCTACTGCTGGAATAGATAACCCTTTTTCCCATCTTGAAACTGCTTGAAATGAAATATTTAGCTGATCAGCTAATTGTTTTTGTGTTAATTGATGTATTTTTCTTTTTTCAAGTAAATATAAACCTATTTTTTTATAATCCAACATTTTTTCATCCCTCACTTATATTTTAATTTCTAACTATCTTTTTTGGTATCATCGATTAGTTGAACTTCTTTTATTATAACTCAATTATTAATTGAACTCTTTAAATTTTATAATAAACTGATCTTTTACAAGAAAGATTAATAAAATTGTTCATTTTAACAAAAAATGTAATAATGATTGTAGATTAAACATTCATAAAGGAGCTTTTAAAATGGCACATTGTACATGTATAAATGGACATTTGATGTGGAACGGTGATGGCAAACAAATTTATCTTCCATACAGATTGAATTTTTTAAACAATTTACAGATAATAATCCATCTTTTATCTTAAATTCTAATCAACATAATGAGATATACGATTGTTATGATATAAGTGAAAACGAAGTCGAAGAATATGACTGTTGGTATTGCGACGAGTGTAAAGCAATAACGACATTTAATTATGACTCAAGTATAAGATATGATTTTGTCATTACGGAAGATTTTAATAAATCCAATATTAGTTTGTCTGATTATGAAAAATTTGCAGTAATAAATGAAAAAGAATTTTCGAAATTCCAAGAATATTATAAAAACATGTCGCCATATTATGCATTAACTTCATTCTCTTTCAATCAATTTGCTTATGTAAATAAAGACAAAGATCTTTTGTTAATCAAAGAAATAGATAAAAATCAATTATTTGCATATAGACTATATAAAAAACAATCTTATTAAATTCATTAAT
>OAWP01000120.1_pt1 | contig 78921 bp, 68 predicted proteins | sample 1517081 | NCBI WGS metagenome assembly OAWP01 (sample SAMEA2580167, study PRJEB22360) | human gut metagenome | biome: human gut; feature: human-associated habitat; material: faeces | place: Denmark | collected 2008/2010 | reverse complement strand
TACCCGGACGCTCACTTTGTTCAATTAGGTCAAATCGAAAATGGTGTAAACGAAGGGGCAGTTCACTGGAATGCCAAAACTGCTTTTTCGTTTACCCCATCATTGATTCTAACCTAAAGAATTTGTGCTCTGTGGAAGAATCAGATAACAAAATAGGTGTTGGTGGATTCGCTGCGAGAACGGCCAATTCTACAGGTACGGTTACTTTTTATAAGTTTTCTCTGAAGAACATTGATGTATATGGTGGCACAATGACAGGAGGAGCCATTGGGTATATTGATGGATATAATAATTCTAAGAGAAATGTAACTTTTAGCAACTGGTCTATTGAGAATGTAAATGTATCAAAATGGGTTCAGAACGATGGCAGTTCGGGTGGATTAGTTGGATGGAATGTTGGATATGGTACTTTGGAAATCACAAGAGATTCTAATGAGGATGTTAATATCAAGAATCTTAAAGTTACTACAATTTCAGATAAATATAAGACAGCAGCAGCAGGAGGCCTTGTCGGCGCTTGTGACTCTTCTAGTGTGAGTATTGAAAATGTGAATGCAAATAATGTGACGGTTACCGGAAATAATGTTCGAGATATTGGTGGTTTGATTGCAGGCAACAGAAAGGTGACAAATATTAATATTGACATTAATGTGACTGTGACTAGCTGTGTCCTACATTCGATTGAAGTAAACAATCCGATAGATAGTAGCGAAGCTTCTACAGGAGGCATAATTGGATATCATAATAATCCATTGGCTATTTTTGGGGTAACCATGGATTGTAATTCAAAGATTAACGGACAGCAATACACAGGTGGTTATGTAGGTCAGTCAAAAGCCAAGGTTCAGATCATGAGTTGTTCGGAAAAGGATACCTATGTAAAGAGTGATAAGCGAAACTGGATTGGCGGTTTTATTGGTTATCAGAGTAGTGGATATACAGCAACATTCCAAACATGTAAGGAAGAAAAGGTGAATATTCTCGGGCGGTATGTTGGTGGTCTTGTCGGAAACAATGATGGGAATATACTTGCATCGAATGTAGAATTTAATCAGGTCATAGCAGTTACTAAATATTATCAGAAATACAATGGAACTTATGATGCCAGATGTGCAGGATTATTGACAGGATCTACAAATAATATGTCTAATAGTAATAGTGTGAAAGGCTACAATATCCTTGCAGAGTCGTGCAAAGTCGGATATGCTGCAAATCCAAAAGTTGAAGATTTATCAGGTGCGTTGATTCAGCTTATAACCGATGTAGGATTCTGGATTGGAATAAGTGGTTCAAATGATGCAATCAATCTGACAGCAGTTTCTGCCTCCGGTACTGTTTTACCACAGAAAGACATTGGAACTCAAAAAGGTTCTGCTACCATCATCTACGCCGATGCCACTGCCACCAAGAGCTACCAGCCAACCGACTCCACAGCGAAACCATCCTCTTCCGCCAGCCCATGGGTAGATGTCAACCCGAAGAGTGATGTGCCTTTTGCAGATGGAACAGTTATGACCGGTAATGCGGCAGGAACTGGAACAGCCAAAGCAATTTTAACCGAACTGGGCAGTGCCTCTCATGATTCAGCTTACTACTGGAATGTAGACGATAGCACGAAAATCAGTGTTGCAAAACTATTAAGTCTAACAAACGACGCGTATCTTACAACTTACAGAGTCGAAGAAAACGCAACTACAACGATAGACGAAAATGTTGACTTCCCGGTGCTTGTTGTAAATAATACCGCAGATGTAGATGAAATAATCTGGGACTATATTGCGGCAATGACAAATGTGAGCAATGGAGATACGGCGAAGAAACAAAAGAGAGACATTACAGCAACGAGTTATAAGTGGGACAGCAATCATAATAATTTTGCACCTCAGACAAATGCAAGCTTAAGTGTCAGCTCAGGAAAGAAGCTTTCCATCACCCCGAATGCATATGATAACCAGTGCAGTCAGTTTACCTTGCTGGATGTGACCTACACAGATCCGACAGACACTACAAACCTACATGTTTTCCATCTGTACATTCCGGTGCTTGTGAACAAGGTTCTCTATATCAATTTCAAAACAAGGTTTCTTGCAGGAACGGATTACTGTGCATCGGATTATCCTATGACAGATATAAGCAGAAATCATTATGCAACCGCAGACTTCAATGAACCATTGACGGCATTGATAGAATACAGCTATGAGAAAGAGACAGACTGGCAGTCTATGCTGGACAATGGTGAGAATCTGCTGTGGTATTATGACAAGGTTCTGAATCTGGCATCGGGCAGTTCGGGTAATACACAAAAACTGCTCCCGGAAGGAACGAAGCTGACGTTGGTAGACAGGCAGACCAAACAGTATTATATTTATACGACAGACGGAAACGAGGATTTGCACAGCTTTAACCTTACAAATATGACAGTGCCAGGCAGTACCGGTCAGGGTCAGACAACTCAGAAATTCGCTCCTGTTTATATCTGCGATTTACTCGGGCTGAAGGCAGATCTGGTGTCGGAAGCGGAAGATGGAACAACCTATTATGTGAAGGAGACAGATCCGTCCAAAGCAACGGTCAGAATCGGCACAGACTATTACCGGAAAGCGGAAGAAAAGGACAAAGATGCAGAAAAATATCGGATGACAATACCAGGAACGGATACTTCTTTGAATTCACAGAAATGGAAGGAAGAGTACTATCTCACCATTCAAATACCAAAGACAGATGGAGTGCCCATTATAAACAACCGATTGTATGCCGCAACAATGTCACGCAAGGAAGGTACGCTGCCGGCTGTTATTAAATCGGATAAGAAGGCGGATAGTTCTGCTTACGTAGTATACAATGGAGTTCAGCAGACGTTCAGTATTTCCACCAGCCGTATTCATAATGGAAGTCCGATGGGAGATACTGCGATGGAAAACGGAGACGGTATCAAAATTAAGCTGACAGGTGAATTGTGGCTGACAGAGGCAGGGCAGGCTCAGTTCAAGTCACTTGGACCTTCCGAAGTTTATCACGAGTTTGATATCAGCCTGAAAAAATATTTGGAAAAGGCGGCTGGAATCAATGGTGTAATCGGTACAGAAAACATCCAATATATATATCAGTTTTCAAAATCAGATGGAACAAAAATCTATTCAGAAGAAGGTAAGAATTCAAACGCAGCCGGACTTGAAACGATGTCGCTTCGATATGGAAGCAGCAAGTTGAAAAGTGCATTGGAAGAGGCAGACAGTGAGAAGAATGCGATAACGGTTACAGCTGAAATCACACTTACTTATGATGACGTGGATGGTTTTCCGGTGAGAGGCGCCGCAGATACAGACAGTAGTGGTACATCCGTTGTTGGTGTGTCACGTATTGCCAATACATCCACGCAGCTGCCGATTACAGAAAATAAAAAACCGAAAGAAGATGAAAATCGTTATTACATTACAAACCCATCCAAAGCGATCCTCAGATATTCCAGCGTAGATGGAAGCGGAATCGGAGATACGACGCAGCAGCTTGGAGTCAACCCGAGTGATGCAGCAAAGAACCGTTCCGACATGATCTATACAAGAGCAGATTATGATTATTCCAATGTGGATGCAGAAACTCTTGCCAAGGCTGCAGCCATCCGCTATAAAATGGAATTGTTCCAGAAAAATGAGAATGGAACTTATGATGAAACAAAACCGTTGAAAATTGGATCTTATCTCCAGAATATTGTCAAAGATGCAAAATCAGATGATATTTCCGGAAATGGTGATAAAGCATATCAGTGGAAGAACGATTTTGTATCGGACGATACGAAGCACCAGTTTGCGCAATTTACCTTTACGCCATTGACCGGCGGGAAATTTGAAAAAGAGCAATATACTTATGCAAATTACAGAGTGCGCCTGACTGCGGTTCTGCTCGATAAAAACGGAAGTGAACTGGATGGTACGAAAGCAACGGATTATATCATCTATACCAATGCCCGGATCTATCAGGATATGATAGACAATAATTAAGCGATCCGGCATCAGACAAAATGTTGCCGTTCGCCGGAAAATGGCGGACGGTAACAATAAAAAATGGGACAGAAGCGAGGTGAAAAGGGATGCGCTGGAAAAAAGGAAAAGAAGAGCTGACGGCAGAAGAATACAGACAGAAAGCGCAGAAACAGATAGAGCTTCTGAAAAACCAGTGGAAAATCTTTTTCCGGACGGGAATTATCGTTGTTGCAGCTTTCATTGTGATGATCGTTGCAAGTATTGCATGGTTTGTCAGCAATACCAGGGTCGCTGCGACTGGTGTTGCTATCCGGCCTGCGGATATGCCCTTCGATCTTGCCGCGGCAGGGACAAAAAGTGATGAAGATGCAGATCGAGGCATATATGACAAACTGCTGACAGTATCCCCTGGAGCCTTAAGAGAGATAGACGGGAAAAAATACTGGTCTACCGATGGAAGCCACACTTCCATCTGCTGGGCTGTTACACCGGAAAGCAATATGAACAATACGGGTGAGGATGGAAAGCCGACAGGGATTGAGCCGGGGTCTTATGGAAAAATGACATTTTACATCATTCCCAATAAGAATGGTCCGCTTAAAGTAACGTTAGATCTGGTTCTGACCGGATATCAGATCGCGGATGACAAAAAGAATGAGGAGAATGTGACCCAAAATGATTTAACGGAAGTTACGGATCCGTCGCTACAGCAATTGCTGGAAGGACACATTCTTTTGTTTGCGGGATACAATGGGAAGGCGGGGTGCTATAAAGGCTGGATATCCCGGGATGCAGGAGAGTGGAGTATGAGGCTTGGCAGTGAAACGGAAACGGCTGTCCTTGAAGTAAAGAATGGAAAGCTGACCTGGAATAATACGAATGCCCAAAAAGACACTGCTTATCCGGTTACGATATACTGGATCTGGCCGGAAAGGCTGGAATCGTATCTGAGAAAAGCAGACAGCTATAGCGGGAAAAATCCGCTGCTGTTTCCGGAAAATCTATCAAGTGAGGAGAATGCACTTTCGGCATTGCCGGAGAACCTGTTTGAGACGATGGGCAAAGTGGAGGAGAATTCATCATCGAACCGTTATTTCCGGTGGGAAGATTCTGAAAAATTTCAGGAGAATGTTACAAAAGATACGCTTTCACAGATACGGGAGAAATTCAATCCGGCTCTCTATTCTATGATCGCGGCTTACTATGATTCAGCAGACCAGTATCTTGGGAAAAACGTCCAGTATGTGCAGCTGAAACTGGATGCGCAGTAAAACCGGACAAAAACGTGGCAAAGAAGGAGGTGCTTCCATGAAGGAGCAGACAGAGAGACAGCAGGATGAGGTCAGACAGGGGAAGCACAGGATGCGGCTGACGCGGAAAAAACGGGTTGTCATATCTGTGATTCTGACATTCTCTGCCCTTCTGGCGCTGCCGGTTTTTGCCTGGCTGTATATGCATCGAAGCATAGAGACGATAACGAAAGTAAATATGCCAAACGCATTGCTGATCGGAGCCGGAGATGCAAAACCGATCCAGCAGCTGGAGCTGAGCAATATTGACGTTTCCGGGGCGCAGAAGTATAAAGACGTTGTATTCTGTGTGTACAGCACAAAGCCGGGACTGGCTTATCATCTTCAGCTGGCACATACTACGAATATTGGATTTTCGTATGAAATTGATAAGGCATCTATAGAAACGGATGCGGTGAATGGAAGTATTTTTTATCTGGGGGATTACTATAAGAAAGGTAGTAAGTTGGCAGGAAACTATTTAAATAAAGAGACAGAAAGCAACTATGCAACAAATGCTTATCATGAGAAAACATATGAAAAATATGGGAATGTTCAGATATCAGCAGAGCCTCTTTATTGGAAGACAGCCAGTCAGGAAAAACTTCCGGATGAAAGGCAAAAGCCAGATAAAAATGGGAATTATGTGAACTATTATATTCTGCATATCACCTGGGATGAAACGGTACAGAACAACAAAGAAACGGATATGATTTATATTATGGCGGGCTGAGTAACAGCGAAATCCGCAGCCGGGAGTCTGGAGGGGACATTCTGGCTGTGGATTTTTTAATAAAAATGTAAGACTGTAGCAGTGGCAGTCTAATCGCAAATATGATATAGTAATAGAACAAAAGAACATCATACTATAGCATCTGTGTCTGCAACGGAACAGACCTCTCTTCAGCACATAATTGGGCGGGCGGAAGGGTACAGAAAAGAGTGATGGTTACTTGGGGTCAGGTACCATTAGAGAAACAAAAACGATTTGGAGATTGCTGGGCTTGGAAATTTAGGAATCAAAACAAATTGTGTTATCGTCTCTTTCGTGCTAAACTAAAAACACACAGACATCGATGGCAAAGAAAATAGAACACGGATGCGAAAGGATGAAAATGGATTGAGAAGTAAAACTCGAAAAAAATATTAAGATGCCAGGAAAATCCGTACGGAAAAAATTATAGAGAAATGAAGCTGCGGCAGAATAAAAGCAGGTTAAGAAGAAAACAAAACAGAAAGAAGGGGATCTATGAGAAACGAATTTGCACGGAATCTGGATCTTGCGCAGGCGAAGATCCAGTATGATGAACAGTGCAAAAAAGTGCTGGGTGACAAGAACGTTCTTTCCTGGATCCTGCAGAGAACGGTAAGGGAATATGCGGGGATGAACCGGGAAGAAATCATGAAATGCATCGAGGGGGAGCCAGAGATCGGAAGCCGGAGAGTAAACCCGGGAGAAACCAATGCATCGCAGATTACGGGAATGGCGAATGAAGATAAGGTAAACGAAGAAGGAACCATTTTTTATGATATCCGATTTTTTGCCTGGATACCCAAAAGCAGAGAAAAAATCCGCCTGATTATTAATGTGGAAGCACAGAAGAAATACCATACGGGATATTCTCTGACGACACGCGGCGTGTTCTATGGGGCAAGAATGATATCGGCACAGCTGGGAACAGAGTTCGAAATTCCGGAATACGATAAGATCAAAAAGGTGTATTCCATCTGGATCTGTATGAATGCACCGCAGTACATTGGAAATGCTATTTCAGAGTATAAACTTGAAAAAACAGACCTGATACCGGGGATTCCGGATCGAAGGAAAGAATACGACAAACTGTCGGTCGTGATGGTGTGCCTGAATACAAAGAAAGAAACAGAGGATCAGTTTCTGGGAATGCTGCAGACGTTGTTTAATACGGAGCTGGCAGAAAAAGAGAAGAAAGAGCGTTTGGAACAAGAGTATGAAATTCAAATGGAAAACGGATTTGGAAAGGAGCTGAGCTTAATGTGTAATTTGTCTGATACAGTAGAGGAACGTGGAATCCAGAAAGGGATCGAGAAAGGAATTGAACAGGGAATGGAAAAAGGAATCGAGAAAGGCAAATTAGAAATGCTCTTTTCCCTGGTTCGGGACCATGTTTTAAGTAGTGCGGATGCTGCGAAGAGAGTTGGAATGTCGGAAGCAGAGTTTGTGAGTTTGATGCAAAAATAAAGCGATGATATGAAACGACTCGGGGACAGATCCTACTCGGGGTCAGGAACCATTAGGCGTAAATAGAAAAACTGAGATAGAGGGAACATATATGCGATTTCATTTTCAATATAAGGTGATCTATGAATCAGGAGATATTTTTGAGCAAAATAGAAGAAATGAATTGTGTGTTGATATCACGCAAGAAGAATATAAGAAAATCATTACAGGCGTACTTCAAGGTATTTCAATAAAACAGATTGAAGGAATATCGGAGGTAATTACGAAAATGACAGAAGATGTTCTGTTTGCGGATCGCTGGATGAACAAAAATGGTTCCATGAGAAGCACACCGTTGAAGAAAAACAGAAAAATTTCGGAAATAGAATTTTTTATGACAGAGAATGAACTTCAGCGGATAAAAAAGGAAAAAGATCCGATCAGGATGCTGGAACGCCCGAAGGAGCAGATGACGGTGTATAGAAGTGATGGAACTTATATTACGCTTGAAACAGAAAATGGACAGGTAATCATAAAAGATTCTACAGAGAAAAATAGTTATCGGATCGTGGATGCGGACTATTTTATTCATCATATTGTGCGTGGATAAATAAAAATACAGGGCATAGAAGTAAAAATCATAAGGGGCTGAACAGAAAATTTTTTGTTCAGCCCCTTCCTTTTATCTGAATTTCAAATTCCTGCACCGGTTCAGGCAGGCGAAGATTTCCTGGCGTCTTGGGCGAGCCAGGTTGCCGGGGCGTCCAGGGGCCAGGAGCGCCAAAAGCCCTTTTTCATCCATTTCTTTTTCCAGCAGATCGACAACCTGAATTAAGGTTTTCTTTCCATCCATCGCCCGCTCTGCAGCCTCTAAAAGGAGCGCCGCCAGTCCGGAGAGCTGCTCGGAATCCGTGAGTTGTTCCACGGCCCGCAGGTCAGTCAGGGATTTATTAACCAGAATGGATTCCTGTCCCATCACTTTGACTTTTGTGCGGTCGCTGCCGGTTAAGACTTTATCCGGCAGTGGATGACGCTGGAAAGACGGGAGTGCAAACGGACGCACAGAAGCCGTAAACGGCGGGAATTCCGCGGCAATGGCTTTGGCACGTTCTGTGATGTCATACGGAACATATTCTTTCATCTGAATGACCGTATCGGCAACATGAAAATAGGAGCCGGAACTTCCTGCGACGAGAATGGAAGAAATCTCAAGCTTTTCATACAGGTCACGCACGCGGCTGATAAACGGAGTGATTGGCTCTTCGCTGTCGGCCACCACGCGCTGCATCAGTTCATCGCGTACCATGAAATTCGTGGCGGAAGTATCCTCGTCAATCAGGAAAAGTCCGGTGCCGGATTCCATTCCTTCGATTACATTGGCGGCCTGTGAGGTGCTTCCGCTGGCATCCGCGGTTGAGAAAGCGGTCGTATCACTCTTTCCCGGGAGATCGTGGATGAAAAGGGAGATATCGACATTGCTGATGCTGCGGGAGTCCTCGGAGCGGAGCTTTACAGCGCTTGCATCGGTGATAACATATTCCCTTCCGTCTCCGGCGATGTGGTTGTATACACCCATTTCCAGCGCCTGCAGCAGGGTGGACTTTCCATGAAAGCCGCCACCGACAATCAGAGTAACGCCAAGGGGAATGCCCATGCCGGAAATCGGTCCGTGATTGGGAAGATCCAGCGTAACACGTAAGGTGTCGGGAGAAGAAAATGGAACCGCATGCCTCATCGGAAGATCAGAAACACCCGTTTCGCGCGGGAGAATGGCGCCATCGGCAACAAAAGCCGTCAGGTGCTTTTCTTTTAACTGCTGCCGAATGGCCTGCTGATCCTCAGAAAGAGCAGCAACCGCGGCACAGGCTTTCGGATTCAGAAAACGGTACAAAAGCGATTTTTCCACGCAGCCCGGCAGAAAGTCGAAGAGAATGCGGATCAGCTCCTGGGCGGCGATGGTGCGGCCGTTGGCGGGAAAACCGATTTCCATGTTGAGAACCAGACTGCCGTTTGCTGCATTGAAAACACAGGCGGTGCGCTCGAGAATCTCCTGACCGCAGCGGCTTACGCCAAGCAGTCCGCTTTTGCCGGATCCCTTTGCACGGAAGGAATACGGTGCGATTGCGCGTGCAAACTGGCGCAGCAGGTAATCCTGAAGAGCGATGCGCTTCTCGTACGTGTCGTACAGGGACGGCGGAAATGCGGCAGTTTTTCCGGTGACATGGATGCTGACGCGCGATGGTGCGGCAAAGGGATCGCCCTGGACGTGGTCGATGGAGAGGATATAGTTTGGAAACTGGTAAGCACCGCGGGCAGACTTATAGGCGGGATAACTTTTGTGGTTGATATTAAATAAAAGCTGTTTCAGGTCATTTGCAGACTGCATAAAAAAAACTCCTTTCAAAATGAAGATTCTTTGTATAGATCATTTGTGATAACTATAGCATAGCAGAACGGAAAAATCCAAAGCAAAATGGTGCAGAGCAAAAAAGAGCGAAAAGCCTCTCCACAGAGGGAGGACTTTTCGCTCTTTTTTGCTGTGGCAATGCAGGGAAGGAGACAGCATGGAATATCAGGATGCCTGCTTTGCACGCCGTGTGCGTTCGAAGTGAATCAGATAAATAAGAAATACAGGAAATTTCGCGAAATGTCAACGTTTGGAAACGCTCTGGCGTTTTACCAGTTTGGTTGCCATGCACATTTTCAGACACTCGCGTTTCGGGTCAGATACGCGGTCAAGAAGGCGCTGGACAGCGGTTGCGCCGAGTTCCCGTTTTCTGACTTTCATGGTGGAAAGCGGCGGAACCATCATATCGCACATCGGAACATCGTCGAAACCGATGATGGAGACATCCTCCGGGATGCGGTAGCCGTTTTCGCGCAGCGCGCGCATGGCAGCAGCAGCGATGATGTCATTGTCGGCGAAATAAGCATCGGCGATCGGCGCTTTCGACTCAAGGAGACGCAGCATGTCGCGGTAGCCATCGTCAGAGGTCGGGGAAACGGCGTGTACATAGGGATGGGAGGTGCTTATGCCGTTTGCGCGGAGTGCCTTGTAATAGCCGTCGGCGCGCTCGGAGAAGTTGCTGATGTCGAGGCTCGAATGAAGGTAGCCCACGTTTTTGTGACCGCACTGGATCAGATAACTGGTGGCGTTGAAAGCGCCCTGGATGTTGTTAATCAGAACGCAGTCGTAATCCAGCTCGTCGTAATAGCAGTCCACCACAACAATCGGGACAGAAAAATCGCGGAACTTGCGGAAATCGGACGGCGCCATCTCGGTTGCGAGAAGGAGAATCCCCTCACAGTCCACAGCACGGAGCGCGTCAAGCTGGCTGTCGATGTCCATCGTCTCATAAAAATAGGAGATATGGAGTGCACAGCCCTGACGGGTGCATTCGGTGGAAATTCCCTCGGTCAGCTGGGAGAAGAACGGTGTGTCGGCAGCGACTTTTCCATGCTTTTTATAATTGACCAGCTGGATAATGCGGGAAGATGCGCCGGAAGATTCGTTCTTTTTGGGCTCATAGCCATACTCGGCTGCAGTCTTTAAAACCAGTTCCCTGGTGGCATCGCTGATGCCGGGTTTATTATTGAAAACCATCGAAACGGTGGCAGGCGATACGTTAATCAACTTTGCCAGTTCTTTTGCAGAAATATTCATAAGATTTTACTCCTGTTCCATAAATTCGGGATGCCAGAAATCTGTAAAACAGCGGCCAGATTTCTGAAAAAGTATTAAACTCATGGTCTGATTTTAATATGAATTAAAAAGGAAGTCAACTTCTGAGCGGAAAAATTTAAAAATATGAAGGAATGCATAAAAAACGGGTGCTGTTTTTGTGTAAATTACTAAAAGATATTTAATATAACTAAAACAAGATTGACAAATTCAATTATATTTAGTAATATAAGGGCTATAGAAAAGAAGATGATTCAATCGTGAATTTAACAAAATTCAACGAAAAATTAAATGGAGGAAATGAATATGAAATCAGTCAAAATCGGATTTGCCCCTACGAGAAGAAGCATTTTCAGTGCGCCGGATGCCGTAAAATACGCCAACTTGACGAGAGAGCGTTTGAAAGAGCTTGGCGTTGAATTTGTGGACATCACCGATATCAACGAGGAAGGCCTGTTTTACGATGAAGCGGACCGTGAAAAGATCCAGGAAAAATTCAAAAGAGAAAATGTAAAAGGAATTTTCTTCCCGCACGGCAACTTCGGTACCGAGTATGTCTGTGCAAGACTGGCAAAAGAGATGGGACTGCCGGTACTCCTTTGGGGACCGCGCGATGAGCGCCCGGATGAAAATGGTGTTCGTCTCCGCGACAGCCAGTGTGGACTTTTCGCAACCGGAAAAGTGCTCAGAAGATTCCAGGTCCCCTTTACCTATATGACGAACTGCCGCCTGACCGATCCGGAATTTGAACGCGGCATCAAAGATTTCCTTGCCGTCTGCAACGTCGTCGATACGTTCCGCCATACCAGAATCCTGCAGATCGGACCGCGTCCGTTCGATTTCTGGTCCACGATGTGCAACGAAGGCGAACTGCTGGAGAAGTTTAATATTCAGCTTTCTCCGATTCCGTTGCCGGAACTGACCGAAGAGATGAAAAAAGTAAAAGCAGAAGGAACCGAGGTAGCAAACGTCGTTTCTTACTGCAATACCAATATGTGCGTAAAGATTAAACCGGAAGAACTGGAAAATGTAGCAGCTCTGAAGGTTGCAATGAAGAACCTGGCTGCAAAATATTCCTGCAATGCCATCGCGATCCAGTGCTGGAACGCACTGCAGGGTGAGATTGGCATCATGCCGTGTGCGGCAAACTCTCTGCTGAACGAAGAGGGAATTCCGGTTGTCTGTGAGACCGATATCCATGGCGCCATCACCGCTCTGTTGGTAGAGGCTGCCGGCAGAAACGACAAGAGAAGCTTCTTTGCTGACTGGACGGTACGTCACCCGGACAACGAGAACGGCGAGCTGCTGCAGCACTGCGGACCGTGGCCGATCTCTGTTGCACAGGAAAAACCGACGATCGGTTATCCTCTGGCATTCAGCCATCCGGGCGCTGTAGAGGCACAGGCAAAATTAGGTGAAATGACACTGGCGCGTTTCGACGGAGACAACGGAGAGTACTCCCTGCTGCTTGGAAATGCAAAAGGTGTAAAGGGCCCTTACACGAAGGGAACCTACGTATGGGTTGAGGTACAGAACCTGAAACGCCTCGAGGCAAAAATCGTTGAGGGACCGTACATCCACCACTGTGTCGGTATCCACGAGAACGTTGTGCCGGTTCTGTATGAAGCATGCAAATACATCGGCATTGCCCCGGATTTATATGATCCGATCGAGGAAGATGTCAAAGCATATTTAAGAGGAGAATGAAAATCATGAGTGAATACAAGGAATTAAGTTGTCTGGCGTATGATCTGCGGAAGAAAGTAGTGGAAATGGTAGTTTCCGGCAAGGGCGGCCACATCGGCGGCGACATGAGTGTCATCGATGTGCTTGTAGCGCTGTATTTTAAAGAGATGAACATCAGCCCTGAGAACATGGACGACCCGGACCGCGACCGTTTTGTGATGAGTAAAGGTCATTCCGTTGAGGCATATTATGCAGTACTTGCAGCAAAGGGATTCTTCCCGATGGAAGAGGTCATCGAAAAATTCTCCAAATTCGGCAGCCCGTACATCGGCCATCCGAACAATAAACTGCCGGGCATCGAGATGAATTCCGGTTCTCTCGGCCACGGACTTCCGGTCTGCGTGGGAATGGCGCTGGCAGGAAAAATGGATAAAAAAGATTACCGTGTCTACACCGTTATGGGTGACGGCGAGCTGGCAGAAGGCTCTGTCTGGGAGGGCGCAATGTCCGCAGGAAACTACAAGCTGGACAACCTCTGTGCGATCGTAGACCGCAACCGTCTGCAGATCTCCGGAAATACCGAGGATGTCATGAAACAGGACAGCCAGGAGGAGAGATGGGCAGCGTTCGGATGGAATGTTCTTTCCGTACCGGGCAACGATATGGACGCGCTCGTTCATGCGTTTGAGCTGGCGAAACACTGCAAGGGAAAACCGACGGTTATTATTGCAAACACAACGAAGGGCTGTGGTTCTTCCGTGATGGAAAATAAGGCGGAGTGGCATCATAAAGTGCCGACACCGGAGGAAGTAGAACAGATTATGAAGGATCTGGATGAGAGAAAGGAGGCACTGTCATGAATAAGATTCCAAACAGACAGGCCATTTGCGAGGTTTTAATGAAACATGCCGAAACGGATAAAGATATCGTGGTGCTCTGCAGCGATTCCAGGGGAAGTGCTTCCCTGACACCGTTTGCAAATGCGTATCCGGAGCAGTTTGTGGAGATGGGTATTGCGGAGCAGGATCTGGTCAGCGTTTCTGCCGGTCTTGCAAAATGCGGCAAGAAAGCATTTGCGGCATCTCCAGCGTGCTTCCTTTCTACAAGAAGCTATGAGCAGGCGAAAATTGACTGTGCATACTCCAACACCAATGTAAAGCTGATCGGCATCAGCGGCGGTGTGAGCTACGGCGCACTCGGCATGAGCCATCATTCTGCACAGGACATCGCAGCAATGGCAGCTATTCCGAACATGCGCGTTTATCTGCCAAGCGACCGCTTCCAGACAGCAAAACTGGTTGAGGCGCTTCTTACCGATGAAAAACCGGCTTATATCCGGGTGGGAAGAAATGCCGTTGCGGATATTTACAGCGAAGAAAATACTCCGTTTGAGATGGATAAGGCAACGGTTCTCTCGGAAGGCACCGATGTTTTACTGGTAGCCTGCGGTGAGATGGTCCGCCCGGCGTTCGATGCAGCTGCTATGCTGAAAGAAGAGGGAATCAGCGCAGGACTGCTCGATATGTACTGTGTGAAACCGTTGGACAAAGAGGGCCTGGTAGAGGCTGCAAAGAAGGCAAAAGTTGTCATTTCGATCGAAGAGCACGCTCCATTCGGCGGTCTTGGATCGATGGTGAGCCAGGTGGTCGGTGCGGAATGCCCGCGTAAAGTCGTTCCTATGTCTCTGCCGGATGCGCCGGTGATCACGGGAACTTCCCAAGAAGTCTTTGACTATTATGGATTGAATGCCGAGGGCATTGCAAAAAAAGCGAAAGAATTACTGGCTTAACCAGAAATGGAATCAGCGGTGAATGTGATAGCCCGCAGGGAACTGTAAACTGCCGCAGGTCTGCGTATGCCATGTTCCTGCGTGCCCGGGCGGAAGAAAATCCGGGAACGCAGGAACTTTTTCTATATAATCAGGAATAAATCGTTCTGCGGAAGATGTTGGAATGTGTGGTAATCGCCAAAGATCTTGCCTATAGGGGCAGGGTGAATGCCGCGACAATAGAAAATGACGCATGGTGTGTTGAAAAACAGGGTGTATTCAGCGTTATTCGAGATGGGGATCTGGATATTTATAAAATTTTAGGAATGGAGCTGGAAAAATGGAGAAAAGGTATATTATCGGAATTGATCAGAGCACGCAGGGAACGAAAGCGCTGCTCTTTGATGGGGAGGGACATTTACTCCGCCGTACCGACCTGCCGCACCGGCAGATTGTCAATGAAAAGGGATGGGTGTCCCATGATCTGAATGAGATTTACCGGAATACAGTACAGACGGTAAAAACGCTGGTGGCAGAGTCCGGTGTTGCACCGGAAGAAATCGCCGGAATCGGCATCAGCAATCAGCGTGAGACGACAGCGATCTGGGACAAGGCGACCGGGGAACCGCTGGAAGAGGCAATTGTATGGCAGTGCGGCCGCGCAAGCGGCATTGCGCAGGAGATTGCGGAGCAGGGGCACGCAGAGGAGATCCGCGAGGCGACGGGTCTGCAGCTTTCGGCTTATTTTCCTGCTGCAAAGATGGCGTGGCTGCTTCGAAACGGCGGAGAAGAAAGACAGAAACGTGCTGCAGACGGGAAACTCTGCCTGGGTACGATTGACAGCTGGCTGGTTTACAAGCTGACGGGGGATCATGCATTTAAAACAGATTTTTCAAATGCGTCGAGAACGCAGTTGTTTAATTTGAAAACACTGGCATGGGATGAGAAGATCTGTGAGATGTTCAGGATTCCGGTCTGTGCGCTGGCCAGGGTGTGCGATTCCGATGCGGTGTATGGAACCACGACGATGGAAGGATTGTTTTCCGAGCCGGTTCCGATCTGTGGTGTATTAGGCGACTCTCATGCGGCTCTGTTCGGACAGGGCTGCTTAAAACCGGGTATGATCAAGGCAACGTACGGAACGGGTTCTTCGCTGATGATGAACATTGGGGACAAGCCGATTCAGAGCAGCCACGGCGTTGTGACTTCGCTTGCGTGGGGAAGAGGCGGCAAGGTGGACTATGTGCTGGAAGGCAACCTGAACTACACCGGAGCGGTGATTACCTGGTTGAAGGATGATCTGAAGCTGATTTCTTCGGCAAAAGAGACGGAAGGACTGGCAAGGGAGGCAAATCCGGCGGACCGCACCTATCTGGTTCCGGCGTTTACCGGGCTTGGCGCGCCGTACTGGGATGAGAAAGCAACGGCATCAATCAGCGGAATTACCCGCACCACAGGAAAAGCTGAGGTGATAAAAGCGGCTCTCGACTGCATTGCCTACCAGATCACCGACCTTGTCCGTGCGATGGAGCAGGATACCGGCATGCGGATCGAGGAACTCCGTGTAGACGGCGGCCCGACACGAAACGGATATCTGATGCAGTTCCAGAGTGATATTACGAATAAACGCGTAAATATTCCGGACGCGGAGGAGCTTTCCGGGATTGGAGCGGCTTATATGGCGGGTATTTCGGCAGGTGTGTATGATCTGGAGAAGCTCGCGGGAAATATGAAACGAAGTGTGTATGAACCGAAGATGGACGATGAAATCCGGGAGAAAAAATATGCCGGATGGAAAGCGGCGGTCGACGGGGTATTAAGTAAATAGGGGACGGACGGTGTAAAAGGCCTCCCGCCCCACAGAGCACAAGTCCCCGGACAGGCACTGTTTCGGAGGGCAAGAGGCTCTGTGCGGCGGGAGATTTTTTGCGCCTGACGGTGGGATGACGAAGGGGGGACGCGGGCATTACTGTGCACTCGGCAAATACGCGTTTATGATAAGAAAACGAAGACGCATACGTGCGTGATTGAGAAATTTGAAAAATAAAATAATCTACAAACAAAAAGGAACGATTTGGATAGAACGTTCCTTTTTTGCATATAGAGAATAAATTGCACAGAAATAAAAGGCGCTGTATAAACAGCGCGTAATGCTGATAGAATGCGAGAAAACAGCAAGAAAAAGAGGATTAAACCTGTAGTTCAATGAAGAAAAGAATAGATGTGGTATAGTATCAAGAAAAGGGGATTTCGCATGAATGAAATCTCAATAGAAGATGTATTCGAGCGTGTCTGAAAAATCATTTCCACAAACTGGGACTCGCAGTTTGCGAAAAGCCTTTTTCAGACACGCTCTAGAGAGTACATTATGTAAAAAAGGAGGGACAAGAGTTTGTCCGGTAAAAAACAGGAAGTATGGTAAGATAAGCTGGTAATGGAGAACGTATGCAGATTCGTATGGATGAAAAAGGGAGGATTCTGTTTATGGCTACTTACGTTATTTCGGATATTCACGGTGAGTATGAGAGATTCATGGAGCTGCTGGAAGAAATCGAGTTGAAAGATACAGATACGCTCTATGTTCTGGGTGATGTTTTAGACCGGGGTGAGCATCCGATTAAGGTGATATTGAAACTGATGGAAATGCCGAATGCGTTCTGTATCGTGGGGAACCATGAGGTGATGGCGCTGGAATGTCTGCGGTTTCTCTGTCAGAAAATCACAGATCTTGCCATCGAGGAAGTGGATGCTGAACTGCTGGACAACCTGGTTCGCTGGAAGTATAACGGCGGTGATGCTACGATCCGGGAATTCCGGGCGCTGGATCCGGAGATGCGGGAGGAAGTGCTGAATTTTCTGGAGGATTTCAGTCTGTATGAGGAGCTTACAGTGGGAGAAAAACAGTATCTGCTGGTGCATGGAGGGCTGGGTGGATTCACACCGGAAAAGAGGATCGAGGAATATTCCCTGCACGATCTTGTATGGGCCAGACCAGATTATCAGAAGGAATACTTTGCGGATACAGATCTGGTAACAGGACATACACCGACGCAGACGATTCCGGAAAATGATAATCCCGGGTATATTTATAAAAAATATCATCACATCGCCATCGACTGCGGCGCATGCTTCCAGGGAGGGAGGCTGGCGGCAATCTGTCTGGAAACGGGGGAAGAGTTTTACAGTTCGGACAACAACAGGTGAACGATTTTAGACGTTCCATGATGCCAGCATCAGAAGACCGGGATCCGGAACCAGCAGAACAAGCGGGAAGATTTTTGAAACAGGACATGCCAAAACACAAGCAGGAAAGCCGTTTTGGGAAAAATGAGCGGATAACGAAAGCTTTGAAGATTGCAGGAGCAGACATGAAAGCTGCGAAAGAAAAGGAGATTTTGGATGCACTATATTATTACTGATGTACATAACGACAGCTGGCGGTTCATGAAATTGCTGGAAAAAATTGATCTCAAAGAGGACGATCACCTGTACCTGCTTGGTGATTTGTTTGACCGCTGCATGGATCATCCAGACCCGGCGGGCGTGTATTTTCAGGTATTGAAACTGGGGAAAAAATGTACTGTGATCCGCGGCAACCACGATCATTGGCTTGCCAATTATATTTTCCACTATTACGGGATGGATGAGAGAGACCGCGCCCTCCTGCAGCCGTATCCGTACAATTCCTTCCATCTTCTGCAGGAGCGCCTGACGGAAGTTGATTTAAAGCAGCTCGCAGAGCGCATCCTTTCCTGGCCGGTACAGGTGGAAATCGAGGTGGACGGTCAGCCGTATCTGCTTGCCCATGCCTGTACGGCAGAACCGGGAAAATGGAAACTGGACAACTATTATCTGATGGGGGATTTGTGGTACAAGGTTTTTCTTCATGAGGGAGTGCATGGATATATTTCCGTCTGCGGCCATCAGAACATGGGAAATGGATCCATCTGGAAGAATAAAAAAGGAAACGTCTATCTGTGTGATTGTGGCTGCGGCTTTGAGAATGGAAGACTGGGATGCTTTTGCCTGGAAACGAAAGAAACTTTCTATGTATAAACAAACAGAGGAAAAGCAATGAAACGATATATGATGTCGGATATTCACGGATTTCTGGAGGCATTCGAGGCAGCTCTGAAAAAAACAGACCTTTCGGGGAAAAACCAGCTGATTCTGTTGGGCGATTACATAGATTATGGGCCAGATGGCCGGGCGGTGTTGGAAAAAGTCAGGGCATTGCAGGAAAAATATGGTTCGGAAAAAGTCATTGCCCTGATGGGAAATCATGAAAAAGCACTGCTGGACTGGCTGGAAGAATATGCGGATGTCAACCGGCATATCGGCAGTGTGGAGCAATATCGCAGCCGGGAATGGCTGGCATCGGATGCAGATGGAGACTATGAAACGCTGCACAGCTTTCTGAAAGAAGAACATTTTCAAGAGTTTCTGGAAAAAGAAGCACACCTCTCAGAGGATTCCAGAAATGCAGAAGCAGTACGGCTGATGTTCGAAGATGCGGGGGATCTGATCACCTGGATGCGCCATTTTCCTTACTTTTATGAAACAGAACGCCAGATTCTGGTGCACGCCGGAATTGCCGAATGGGGCGGTAAAGACTGGCTGTGCGTGACCAGCGAGGAGCTGATGGTGGGGAAAAGAACGGTAAGCCGCGGAGCATTCTATAAGGATGTGATTGCAGGCCACATCTCCACGGCAAAAATCAGTGGAAACAGAATATATGACGGTATCTGGCATGACGGTCAGAGCCACTATTATCTCGATGGAACCACCTGGCGGAGCGGAAAAATTCCGGTGCTGGAATATGACAGTGAAACGGGAAAATACAGAGAAATATAGTGAGAAATATTGTAATGCAGCACAGCAAAATCACGGCAGGACGGAAAAAGTGATTGAACCGAATCAAGCAAGGAGTGAAGCGGCTTGCGGATATCCGCTTTGACAAAGACACAGGATCCGAACAGAAGGGGGTACATCAGATGCATTTACCAGTTAGTGTAACACAGGATGAATTATTAGAAGTTTTGCTTCAGGTTGCGCCGGTACGGCCGGTCTTTATCTGGGGTGCACCCGGCATCGGAAAATCCGCGTTAGTGGAAAAATTCGCAGATGAAGTCGGCCTGCCGTGTGTGTCGCTCCTTGGAAGCCAGCTCGCGCCGGAGGATATCATCGGCATTCCGCAGATCCGGGGCGAGACATCGGAATTTCTTCCGCCGAAGATGATCGCCAGAAAAGAGCCGTATGTCCTGTTTCTGGACGAACTCAACGCCTGTACGCAGGAAGTGCAGAAAGCCTTCTATTCCCTGATCCATGAGCGGCGGATCGGAGAATACCATCTTCCGGAGGGAAGCATTGTGATCGGAGCAGGAAACCGTGCCGAGGACAGCGCGATCGTAAAAACGATGTCGTCCGCCCTTTTAAACCGTATGTTCCATGTGCAGCTGAAAGCGGATGCAGGACAGTGGATCAAGTGGGCGCAGGCAGAAGGACTCCATCCGTGGGTCATTGACTATATCATCCAGCGGCCGGATCACCTCTTTTCTGAACCGCCGAAAACCGAAGAACCGTTTTCCACCCCGCGTTCCTGGCACATGCTGAGCGATGCGTTGAAGGAATACCGGGCCGGGGAGCAGGATATTTCGCAGGAAACATTAAAAATGATGGCGTACGCCTGCCTCTTGGAACAGCATGCGGGGATGTTTCTTGCTTACACAAAAACACTGCGCAACACACATCTCTTGGATGACATTATCGCGCAGAAAGCAAAATGGCCGGACAAGCCGGAAAATCGGGATGTGCTGTATTTTCTCGCACAGTCCTTCCGCGCCAGACTGCTTGCAGAACTGCCGAAAAGCAAGCAGGGAATTTCCGGCGGCATGCTTTCCTTTGCGTACCGCGCCAAGGGCATGATCAAAGAACTCGCAGTCATCAATTTCGAAATCGCCCAGATGACCGTCGCAGCTGATGGGGCGGAGGCACTGCCGGACTGGTTTATGATGGAAATCATCCGTGATCTGCCGCGGCTCGTCGGATGAAAAAGGAAGGAGAAAAGGATGCCATACGTTCGAAGCAGGTATTACCGCGAAGAAGAAAAGCCGGCCGGGTACCGCAGAGTGGAGGCCGGCTTTGGTTTGCTGGAAAAAAATACACTGTTCCATCAACTGGATGGGTACATCACTGCAAAGCCCTCACATCTGAATGCAAAAGGAAGTCTGGCCTGTGTTACGAAAGATGGAGATATCTACGTCAACATGCGGGCGAACCTGTCGCCGGAACAATGGTGCTATGTGATGGCACACAACCTTCTGCACCTGGCGTTCGGCCACTTTGACAAAGCGAGCATCCCTTCCGACTGCGAATTTGTCCCGGCACTCTGGAACAAAGCCTGTGATATCTACATTACCAGATTCCTTTATGACATCCGCCTCGGCGAGCCGATCTGCGCAGATCCGGCGGAAGCATATCCGATCAAACTGAACAGCGAGCAGAAAATTTATGAATATCTGTTGAAGCACCAGGATAATGGTGCGCAGATCTGCGGGACAAACTCTGAAAAATTAAAGGATATGATCGGGGTAGAACGGCCGATCGTTTATAAAAAGGGAGAAAGAAATGCATATGCTGAAAAATTTTCCTATGCAGTCACTCATTCCATCAAATCTGCACTCTGCGATGCGGGAGGATACGATCTTAAAACGAAAAAGAATACCGTCATTTCCAGAGCAGCAGAATGGTTCCTGTCCCATTATCCGCTGCTCGGAGGTCTTGCAGCTGCATTTAAAATTGTGGAGGACATTGAACTGTGCCATCGGTATGAAATCCATATTGCCGCGGTTGACGCAGAGCAGGGAATCATTTATGCCAATCCATCGTGCGGATTTTCGGAGGAAGAGTGGATTTTTGTTCTCGCGCATGAATATCTCCATGCCGGACTGCAGCACCAGAAACGGTGCAATGGGCGTGACTTCTTTCTGTGGAACATCGCCTGCGACTACGTCATCAACGACTGGCTGCACGAAATGGAGATCGGCAGAATGCCGCCGGATGGGCTGTTGTATGATGAAACACTTCACAACAAATCGGCAGAAAGTATCTATGATCTGATCGTGAAAGAGATCCGAAAGTACAAAAAACTAAACACCTTCCGGGGCTTTGGCAGAGGTGATATGTTTAACGGAAACAGACCGCATTTTACTGGAAGAGAAAACGGGGTCAGCCTGGATGAACTGCTGAAAAACGCACTGCGGGAGGGACTGGATTACCATCAGGAGCACAATCGTGGTTTCCTGCCGGCCGGGCTGGTGCAGGAAATCAGGGCGCTTGCGATGCCGGTCATTCCCTGGGATGCCGCGCTGGCGAAGTGGTTTGACGTACAGTTTCCACCGCTGGAAAAACACCGCACCTATGCGCGGCCGAGCAGACGGCAGGGTGCCACGCCGGATATTCCAAGGCCAGGATATGCGTATTACGAGCAGGATCTGGAGAGCCGGACCTTCGGTGTGGTCGTGGACACGTCCGGTTCCATGAGTGCAAAACAGATCGGTATGGCACTCGGCTCCATCGCCAGCTATGCCGCGGCGAAAGATGTTCCGTTCGTGAGAATCATTTTCTGTGATGCTAAAGCGACGGATGCGGGATATCTGGCACCGGAAGATATTGCCGGCCGGGTAAAAGTCACGGGACGAGGAGGAACCATACTGCAGCCGGGCGTGGATTGTCTGGAACAGGCGAACGATTTTCCAAAGGACGGGCCGATTCTGATTATTACGGACGGGGAGATTGAGAATGACCTGAAGGTAAGACGAGAGCATGCATTTCTGCTTCCGAGAGGAAACCGGCTGCCGTTCCGGACACGGGGAGAAGTGTTTTATTTTCGGGAATAGTGCGGCGTAGTCTGTGCCTCTGCAAGAAACGATAGCAGCGGCAGAGAAAGCGGACAGAATTTGCGGATGATGTTTTGCGGTACTTTAGAGAATAGAAACAGAGAACACGAGAGGAGACGCTGAGAATGAGCATTGTCATTACAGGAGATACCCATGGCACCTTTGATATTGGAAAAGTTGTACGCTATTTTAACGAGCACGAAGACGAGTACACCCGGGATGACTATCTGATCATCTGCGGAGATGTCGGCATCTGCGGCTTTTCTGCAGCATACGAAGCGAATACGAGAGCCGTTTTCCGAAGTCTGCCGGTGACGACACTGTTTATCGACGGAAATCATGAGAACTTCGAACAACTGAATTCCTACGCCGTGGAGCAGTGGAACGGCGGAAAGGTGCATATCATTGAGGACAACATGATCCATCTGATGCGCGGACAGATCTTTACGATTGACGGGCTGAAATTCTTTACCTTCGGAGGTGCTTACAGCATCGACAAAATGTCCCGCGCGGAGGGAATTTCGTGGTTCCCGGAAGAAATTCCGTCACGGGAAGAGTACGAAGAAGGATGGGCAAATCTGGAAAAAGAAGATTTCCAGGTGGACTACATACTGACCCACACCGCCCCAAGAGATGTGGCCGCGGCAATGGGGTATGGAGAGCTGTCTGACGATGAGGTGGAACTCCGCCAGTACCTGCAGCGCGTGGCGGATGAGACAGAATTTCAGAAATGGTATTTCGGACACTTTCATGAAGATGCGGAAGTGGAAGAGGTGTTTGTGTGTCTGTATGATGAGGTTGTGGAGTTGAGTTAGGACAGGATATCGAAAAGATGAGAAACAGGGAAGCTATGAGAAAAACAACTAAAATTTTAGAATCTGGCAAAAGAGCATCGGAAAATCTGGTGCTCTTTTTGGCAGGAAAACAGGACAGGATCTTGTCCTGAAAAAAATAAGAAGCATGGTAAGATAAAATAGAAGCAGAGAACAGCCAGAAAATGCACGTCGAACCATAAAAATCTGCTTTGAAAAAAATAAAAGTTAATTGTGTTCTTCTGACGGGGCGTCCATGTGATCCAGCGCATACTCACACGCCTGAATCACAAAACTGGAAAAGGTAATGTCCTGGTCAGAATCGGAAATTGCCTGTTCGATCTGATCGATCAGGTGAATGGGGAAACGGATGGTTTTGTTTTCCGTTTCCTTGCGGTTGCCTTTTAACTGAAATGCCATATCAAACTCCATTCTGCTGCCGGAGAATATAAGAACGGAGCATGCTTCCGGATCTTATGTGGAAACTACGGGCAGCATAAAACATAACAAAGGTGTTTCAAAAAAAGTTCGACAAAAAATAAATTTTTCGAATCTGCGAAATCGAAAAATGAAGAAAAAGCTGTTTTGGGGACAGCTTATTTCAGTGCGCTTTTTTCTGGCTGTATTCTGATTTTAAAGAGTACTGGAATCCCAGTCTGTTTTATTGTATTGCATAATAATGATGAAATATGCATTGCAAAATGCATGACAAAATATATTGCAAATAAAGAGAGAATGTATTACACTAAAAGAAAAAAATGCGAAAAGTAGACAAGGTGAAATGAAAAGATAAAATTTGTGGTGGCTATCATATTTTCATTATCCCAAGAGTTTGTCGGAAAGGGGTGGAAACATTCGATTAAAGAACAATATCACTTATACCACAAACAAAACAATGACAGGAGGAAAAGAAATATGTCATCAAATGATCATTACATTGTAGATTATCAAAAATTTGGAGGAATCAAATTGTATAAAGTTCATGGATTTATGGGGGATTATATCGAACTTGACAATTCCGTCGTAGAAAGAAAAGTGTGCAGCCTGGAAGAAGCAAGAAGCGGAAAACATAAATTCTATGAAAAAGAATCGGGAAGGGAAATCAAGTTTGATGAGATTCCATGGAAGTAAAAAAGAATAGGTATAACTGATTTTTCAGCACCAAAATAGGAAAATAACAGCCTCTTCAGAAACAGAGATAGATGCTTTTGAAGAGGCTGTTGTATCAAAACAACAATAGATGGGGGAAAGAAGATGAAAAGAAAATTTATCATATTTTGGACAATGATAATGGCATTATTTTTAATGCTGACCGCCTGCTCCGGCAGTGGACCAAAAGATAGTGATGTTGAGGAAGATATCTGTACGTTTGGAAAAGGAAAAATTCTGGAAGAAAATGAGACCATCACAAAGATTGAAATCAAAAATCGCGATACCGACAAAAAGCAGAAAACGGACAAGGTATTAACTAATATTACGACAGAAAAAGATGATGTTTCCTATGAAAAGAAAGTAACGTTGACATATCACAAATACAACAATGGCTGGGAAGTGCAGGATATATATGCAAATCCGCCGGGAGAATGGGTTGTAAAACCGCTGAAGGAGGTTTCGGAAGAACAAATCGACAGTACCCTTGCAAACGAATCCGTCGTAGTCGATGGGGAAACATGGTCCATGGATGAGTGGACGGAATACAGCTTTACGGTAAAGAATCACAAGGCAGATCTGAACAAAGGAACAGACGCGGTTACGGTTGAAGTGACTTTAGACGGCGATGTAGAAAAAGCATCGGGTACAATGACAGCAAACTATGAATTTCAGGTTGACCAGTGGGAACTGGTTGCAGTAACAGATCAGGAAGAGATGACAGCAGAAATAAAATCGGACAAAGCATTGAATGTTACAGCAGATGAACTGTTGGACAAACTGGATGGCGGAGTGATCGTGCCTGGCGGTGATGACATGGGCTATGTTGACCAGGAAGCGGACATGGATGACTGGAGATCACAGAATCTACAGATCCGGAAAGCAGAAGTAAAGGGATTTGAACTGAAAAGCCAGGAAACAACGGATCAGGGAAGAGATCAGATTTATATGTGCAGCGGAACGATCGAAAGAGAAAATGTTCAGTTCGATCTGGAAGCACAGTTTGAGTACACCTATGAAGGCGGATGGAATGACCCGATGGTCAGCGCAAAAGCAGACCTGACATCCATCGACATCAGCGGAAAGTGGACAGGAACTTATGTCGGGGCAGGAGATAATGGAAGGGTAGAGTTAGACTTTACAAAAGAAGGCGAAAATGAGTGGAGTGTAATCTACAGCTATTATCCAGATGAGATCCTGGAAGGTATCATTGAAAATGGCAGCTACACAGCCAGAGGAACATTCGATCCGGAAAGCATGCATTTCAATCTGACAGCAGGGGACTGGATTTTAAAACCATCTAATCCATTATCTATTGAGAAATCGGATGTCCTGATATACTATTATGTCGGCTCGGATATGATGGAAGGTCTGGGACAGTCGGAAAATGTATTTAAAGTAACGAGAGCAGAATAAGGAGCAGTCTGAAAATGAAAAAATGGATGCGCATAGCAATTGGTGTGATTGCCGTTCTGGTCTGTGCCCAGATTGGAATCTTTGCGGTTCAAAATCACTGGAATCAGAAAAATAAAGAGAGCGAGATAACAGTACAAAGTGCAAGTGCGGAAGTACAGGAGAAAGATATCGCAGAAAAAAATACAGCAGATTCTGAATCGGCAAAACAGGAAAAATCGAACAGCGATATTGTTGTAAAATCGAATGTAAAAGTAATCACGAAAGATACAGAATATGAAGAGCAGCCTTTTGAAATTTCGGATCACAGCATGAAATTTGAAAAGGATCCGGGTTATCTGGAAGGCGATGTTATAGTAGCAGGAAAAACAACCAGAATAACCGATGGACTGATCCGGAAAGTAGTTCAGGTCAAAAAAGCAACGGATGGTTATTGGGTCGAAACAGAAGAGGCATCGCTGGCGGATGTCTTTGAAAAAGTCCATGTGATACGTCATTTTGTATATACCAAGAAGAGTGTCAGCGAATCAGAAAACTTATCTGGAGAGGAAAATGGACAGGATGGCGAGTATGCATTTCAGACCTCTTTTGAGGAGACGAGTGACCCCTTCAGCTACTGGGGAGAGGCAGCCTGGAACTGCGGGCTGGATTTTCAGCTTGACGTAGAAAATGGAGAGTTTCAGTACAGCATTGCAGTGAGAAGTAAGGCAGATCTCTCCGTCAACAGCAGTTCTGGTACCTGCGAAGACAGCAACGGAGAAACAACTGTTTTTCAGGATGACCTGCCGGACATTGAATTTACTATCGAAGGTGTGCCGATCATGATTACAAATGAGATGGAAATAACAGCAGGAGCATCGGGCACAATGGAAGGCGGAAGGTCACTTTCTTTCCAGGCAGTCGAAGAGAGCACGGTTGGTGTGCGGTATGACAGCAGAACGGAAACGGCAGAAGAAATCAAAGAAGGCCAGGTTACTTCCGAGGGGCTTCACTGGAGTACCACGGAGGGAACGGGAACTCTGAGAGGATATCTTGAACTGCATATGGTTCCGAAGTTGTGCGGAGAAAACAGTCTGGATTTGTATGAGGGACTGGAAGGAAAGACAGATGGTCAGGCAAAGGTGAGCGAGAAAGAAGATCTTGGCGGCTATGCCGGTGCGCTGGATCTTGCCATCACGCCGCGGCTCCGCGGAACCTTCCGGGATACACAGGAACTTTTTACGGAAGAACAGCAGCCGGTATGGTCGGATCGCTGGGAATCCAGTTCTGACTGGCAGGGCGATCTGGAATGGTCAGACACGGGAGAACAGGGAGATATCTACGTGACACGGTATGGAGAAGTGAATCAAAACCCGGCTACAGCGTTCCAGTTTGAGATTCCAAGAGGATGGGAAATCCAGACGGAGGAAGTTGGAGAGCCATTGGATGAGATCGAAGAACATGTTGTTCTGGCAAATGACAGAGGCGTTACGGTTTCGTTCTGGTCCTGTCAGCATGCGCTCGGGGGCTATTCGCGCGATATGCTGAAGGCGCAGATTTCACAGGCAGACGCGTCTGATTTCGTGCCGGGCTATCCATGGGGAACAGATCGTGACTGTTCCGATCTGGGTGAATTCATGGTAGCACGGATACACATTACGGGCGAGATGATGGCCGGTATTGATGCGGATTATAATCCGATAGATAACATGATGTTTGCTGTTATTCCGACATCACGTCTTGGTGAGGTAGAATTTGCAGGCCAGGCCGGAAATGTAGACGAGTTTTCGTTTGATTACACGACACCGGTTGCCTTTATTGCAGAGGCACCAGATGGAATGTTCACATCACAGGAAGAAAAACAGGTGATCCGCATTCTGAAGAGCTTTAAAGTAGCTGAATCAGAATAAGAAGAGATACAGGGTATGAGGAGGAAAGAATAATGAGAAGACTCAAAAGGACTTTGATTTATTTACTGGCAATGGTGCTTTGCAGCGGCATCTTTATGGTGCCAGTTTTGGGCGCTGTGCAGGAGCAGGATGGAATAAAAGTTACTTTAACTACGGACAAAGATACCTATGCCAAAGGGGAAACAATTTCAGCTGTTTTAAGTGTAGAAAACACGAATGAAGAAGCTGTACAAAATGTAACATTAAAAAATTATGTACCAGACGGTTATAAGCTTGCGGAAAACGCGGAAGAAGTAAAGACGGCAGCTGCTTTACAGCCGGGAGAATCCATCTCTGCAGCGGTTACTTACGTGTCAACAGAAAACGTAAAAGATGAAAATTCAAGCAATGGGGAAGAACCAAAGCAGGACAACAAGCAGAATGAACAGCAGAACAATCAGAAAAACGACCAGAAGCAGGAGCAAAAAGAAAGCTTAAAAAGCGTTGGCGTAAAAAGTACAGGTCAGACAGCAAACGCGGAAAACACAAAAAATGTAAAAAGCAATCCGGGAACAGGAGATAGCAGCAAGGTTGAGATCTGGATTGTTTTAGGTGTGATTTCTGGGATTGTCATTCTTTCTGTTATAGCAGTCAGAAGACGAAAAGGAAAAAAACTGTTATCACTGCTGCTGGTAATTACTTTGGCAGGTACAGCAGCGGGAGCAATGCCGACAAAAGCAGAAACACTTGAAAATGCAAAAATGATTTCTGTGAGTACCAGTCTTATCGTAGGGGGAGCCCCGCTGGAACTGAAAGGAGAGGTTTCTTATCAGTTTCAGGAGAAAGAGGATCCAGAGAAAACCTATACCAGAGGGGAATGGATTCATGAGTTACTGGCAATTTACGGATATGCTGCAAGAGAAGAAAGCGCAGAGCCTTCCTATTCGGATATTGCAAATTCGGAATATAAACAGGATATAGAAAATGCGGTTTTCCATGGGATTTTGATTGCAGGTGGAGAAGCGTTTCAGCCAGACGACCTTGCAACAAGAGAATTTGCTGCTGTTACGGCAGTCCGGAGTATGGGATATCAGGCAGACGAGGAGATTCAATGCTCCGATGCCAGTGAGGTCACAAATCCAAAAGAAGCATTTCTTGCCGTGGATCTGGGCTTACTGGAGTTGGAAGATGACAAATTTTATCCAACCCGCGCGCTGAATGAAAAAGAAGCGGAAAATATTCTTGATATTACAGAGAGAACATGGGATAGTACAACAGTCAGCGGAAATAAGGATGAAGTGGTATTCCAAGATGGCGTAATCTGGTTGGAAGATTCGACAGAGCATTCCGATGACGGGACAACGTTACATCTGCCGCTTTCAGAAAAAACAGAGAATCTGAAAAAAGATGACATTATTGTCATTGGATATTCTGATGCATATAAAATTGTGGATTCACGGACAGAAGGGGACGATGTGCTGATTCAGTATACAACACCGGAATTAGACGAATTTCTGGAATCCATGGATGTGGAAGGAGAAGGATATCTTGACTTTTCACAGTTTGTTCCTATTACAGCACCGGAAGAGGAAAATCAGATACAGACGTATGGTTTGCTGGATCAATATCAAAAAGTATTTGGGGACACAACACTTACGATGACAGAAACGGGAGGTGTAGAATTAGAAGGAACGGCAGATTTAGGAAATAACTGGTCGTTCAACTATACCGTTGCGGTAGATAAACCAGAAGTAGATTATAATTTCAAAGTGGATTATCGAAATCATAGGATAGAAAATGTATCTGTTGTATTAACGGATGGCCTGACTGTCACGGGAGAAATTGGAAAAGATCTGGATGGAGATGATAAAGGGATTGTAGTAAGAGATGATTGCTTGTATACAGAAGTCCCACTAGGAAGGATACCAATTGCCGGTTCGAATATTGCAGCAATGGTTGTTGAAATTGATCTTGTTTTGAATGCAGCGGGCACGATTACAGCAGAATGCAGTTTATCGGGTTCCGTAGGTGCGCAGATTCTGGATAATCAACCAAGACCAATTTGGGATGTAGATATATCTGCAAACTATGGTGTGGCAGGAGAAGCAAAACTTGGTCCGAAATTAGAAGTGGCGGCAGAAACTTTTCATCAGGAACTCTTGGACTTTTCAGGAGACGGAGGAATCAGACTAGGAGGATCAGCTATAGTAAGATCAAGCGGTGATATCTGCTTTGATGGTGGATTTACACTTTATGCGGAGTTGAATGCATTTGAAGATACAGTGCTTAACAAGTGGTTGAAAGGTAAGTTGACTTGGGAGATATGGAACGAATATAATAGTCCTTTGAAACGTAAGGTTCACCTTGAAAACTTAAAAATAGTTCCTGGATGCAGTTTTGAGGATGATGATCCAATTGTTGTGATAGAAGGAAAGGTCGCAAATGCAGATGATACATCGCAATACATATCTGGTGCAACCATAGAGGCATATGAAACGGATAAGAATGATAACGCAACGAAACTAGTAGCAACAACGGAATCGGATGAAAACGGTGATTACAAATTATACGTGAAAGTTCCTTTTGATCTCTGGCACAACATCAAGTTCTGGGAGGAAGGAAAACATTATTTGATCCGTACTTCAGCAAAAGGATATCTTACCGATGAAGATATCCAGCCATTGGAAAGAACAGACAGAATTTACAGAGAACGTCTGCTGATGGCAGAAGGAGAGGACGGTACGCTGGATACCGGAATCATAGGTGGAACCATTACAAATTCGGTAAATGGAACAGAACTTTCAGATACAATCCTGACAATCTATCATAATAGAAATAAAACAGATGGAGAGATTGTAGAAACAGCTGTGACGGATGAGTTTGGACATTATGAAGTAGAATTACCGATCGGATATTATACGATTGTAATGAAAAAAGGTGGTTACATCACCGATCACTTCAATGTCACAGTTACCAGAAAGGGAAATCATGACTGGAATGGAACGATGGTTCCGGATGGAAACAGCAGTATTGCTTCAGGCGATTTGAGAATTGTGTTGCTGTGGGGAGAAGAGCCAAGCGATTTGGATTCTCATTTGTGGGGACCAACGATTGACGGAACCGGAAAATTCCATATTTTCTATGGAGATAAAACATATTATGAGTTCGATGAAACCGGAGAAAGCACAATACCTGCATTTCTGGATCTGGATGATACGACATCATATGGACCGGAAACGACAACGGTATACGAGATGAATCAGTCGGGAACCTACAGTTTTTATGTGCACGATTTTACAAATCGTGCAGAACTGGACAGTCATGCACTGGCAAATTCCGGGGCAAAAGTAGAAGTTTATCTGGGAACAAAACGGATTGAAACCTATCATGTTCCGGCTTCCGGAGTGGGAAATGTATGGCATGTTTTTGATTTCGATTCTGATAACCAGCAGTTAATCCCGGTCAATGAATTTTCATCGGAAAGTGATGCTTCTATGGTGGGCGCGGAAATCGCATCATTTGGTGCAGAAAGAATCATTTCGCCAGATAAGGAGACATCGGATAACACGGAAAACGGCACAGAGAATAATACAGAAAACAATGTAGAAAATATTGCAGAAAGCAATGTGGAAAATGAAGAAAGCGTTGAAGAGGAAGAAAGTGTCGAAGATGATTCCGAAGAAATACCGGAAGTAAGACCAGTGGTAATCGAATAAAAAAATATTTGAAAACGGAAGAATCCGGTAGTAACATAAGAAATAGATGAACCCTTGCTGATATGGGAGAAATCCTTTTATCATGCAGGGGTTTATCTGAACTGTGAGATATGCCAGGACAAAAGCAAAGTGAGGAGGGAAAGCGATTGTATTATCAAAATCAATTTTCGGAGGAACAGAGATCATTTATGTGGTGGAAAAAACGCCAGAGAAAAAAATATCTGGAAAGTGCGCTGATGATTCTGTTTCTGGAAATACTCGTTGGTACTGTTTTCTTTTGCGGGCAGACAGAAACCATAGAATTAAAAGACCAAATATTTGGGATAACAGGTCTTGGAACATTCGGGGCAGTAGCGATTTATCTTCTGATACAATGGCGGAAAAGCGCGCAGTGGGAAATGAAATGGTATGAATGGGGTATTGTAAAAGAAAAAACCAGATATAATTCACAGGATGCTGTCAGAAGATATGACAAGAAAAGATATTACATCAAAGCGCAGACGAGTGAAAGAGTTGTGGAAGGAGAATGTGAGTTTGAAACATATAAGAAAGTAAAAAGCGGAGAAAAAGTCCTTTTATTTGAGATAGGAACAAGAATGGTCTATGCTGTTCATCCGCTGTAGAAAAAAACAAGATTTTCAAGGAGAATTTATGCGATGAAAAAGAAAAACGGAATTTTAATATTGGTCATAATCGGCATCCTTGTCATTTGTGCAGGAATTGGTTTTACCGCGAAAAAGGCATATGACCGCCACAAGGAAGAACTTCGCTTACAGGCGATTGAGACGAAAAACAGTGAGATTGATGCAGAATATCAGAAATTTGAAAACGAAGAAAAACGGGATAAAAAACTGGAAGCATTGAAACAGGAAGTGGAGAGTGCAGAAAATTACAAAAAAACAGAAAACGCTTATGAGGAATGCTCCGCACATTATGAAAAAATCATTGCGCAGATGAAGAACTCTTTCGTTTCCGAATATGACGATACGATCAAAACCATCGCGGATAAAATCGGCGATGATGTTGAAAAAGCGGACGATAAGGAAACGCTCAAAAACGCTGCCAGCGAATTTACGACATTCAAAGATACCTTAAAAAATGACTTCGAAAATTATAATACCATCGAGCAGGACAGCTTTGACGAATATAACAGTACGATTGATGAATACGTGAAGAAATACAATGACAGGGTAACTGCGATCGAAAAGGCGGAAGAAGAGGATCGGAAGAAAGAAGAAGAGGAGAAGAAAAAGGCTGAGGAAGAAGCGAAAAAGAAAGCGGAAGAGGAAGCCAGGAAAAAAGCCGAGGAAGAGGCTGCTGCGAAAGCCGCGCAGGAAGAAGCAGAACGAAAGGCGGCGGAAGAAGCGGCAGAACAGAGTTCAGGATCGTCTTACGGTGGTGGAAGTGACTATAGTTATGATGACAGCAATGATTACAGTTACAGCAGTGGAAGTTCCGGCTATAGTGATTCTGGATCCGGAAGTGATTACAGTGGTGGATCAAGCTCTTCCGACGGAAGTTCCGGCAACGGATCGAGCGGAGATAATGTTTGGCATTATTGGTCAGAAGATGAAAGCGGCAATAAAATCGATGGCAGCGGTTTTTATTACGATCATGATAACGGAAATGTGTATGATGAAAGTGGAAATTATCAGGGAAATGACTGGGATTGGATAAATTAGAAATAGATAGTGCCCCATTGCCAAAACAAATAAAACCCGCTAAAATAAAAATCAGATCATAAGCAAAACTGCTGGTGTCAGAGGCTGTAAAAGCTCAAAAGGAATATTTTAATATTTGTGTGATGAAAGAAGAAATGAAGCATGGATTTTAAAAAGAAAGTAAAAGAAAAGCAAATCTGGGTCAGTGAGGAAAATCTTCAGAACATCCCGGCCATTCTGAAAAAAGAATATCAGCTTTTACAGCAAAGCGTTCAAAACGATGATATCTGCGGAGCCTTATTCCGCCTGAAAGACATCTATGAAATCAGCATCAAACTGCCGTCTATCCTGTCGATCATCACAATCAGTGCCCGAATGGAAAGTGACCGTGCCTTTGTCCGAATGTCAGAGACGCAATTAAAGAAAGAACAGGAAGATTTTCTCACAGGGCGTGAAACGCCAGAGAGTGATTCTGAACTGCAGGAGAAAGTTAGAGACATCCTGTCCTGCATGGTAAAAGAACCCCTATCCATCGGGAGCTGGAGAAAGCTTGCCTCATCTATCGTCGAGAATTCGAGTGTATTTGCACTCGATGAAAATTTGAAAGAAATTCTGGAAAGAACCCTATTGTTGTTCCAGGTCAAACCCAAAAAGATAAGGGAACAGGGGAGGTATGAAGATATCGGAAACTGGAGAAATAAGACCATCGGCCACGGTACGCTGTTCATCAATACAGAAGCATATTGGGAACAGGTTTACGATCTGGTACAGGGACTATCCCTGTATTTTCGGGGAGATGGAAATACGCTTCTGAAAGAGTTTTATGGCCGGATTTCCATTGAAAAAGAGAGCGATGGTTCCAGTGTGCTGAAAGTAGGAGAACAGACGTACCCGATTTCGGAATATATTTATTCTTTTGAAGAGAAAGACTATTTTTTTGATTCCTACTACAGCAGACAAAAATATGCCGAGATCACAAATTATCTGGATGCACCGCGGCGGTTAAAAAATAATCCTTATTATGAGAATATATATTCCATGCTAGATGGAAGAAAAAAATCCCAGCGAAGAAAAAAAGAACGGCAGATTACCAAGAGCAGTGACCGTGAAGCATATGCATGTCTGAATTGTGCGCCTGGCTATGAGAAACCGGAGTTTGTACTGGATGAAATCAGAACTTTTATGGAAGAACATGACAGAGGTGTTCTTCACATTCAGATGGAGCGAGGAATGGGAAAATCCACCCTGGCGCACGGACTGGATGGACGATATCAGAGAGGGATTCTGCAGGAAGACTTACATGCAGTGGTGCGGGTATACCATATTCGTGATATGCAGCTTCGGGAAGAAAATCAGGCAAGAGACTTTTTTACCGCATTGAACAGCAGTCTGGTTTCCTTTGCCGGCGGGCAGCTGGAAATGGATAATGAAGACTATTACATAGACGGAAAAGATATCCGCCAGCAGATGGAACACGGAGGGGATGATGCGCCAGCAGCATTCTGCCAGTATCTGGAACTGTTCCGAGAGCGTTACGAAGAGGAACTGACCGATCACGAGGGAACAGAGGAAGAACTGAAACTGGTTTACATCCTTGACGGAATCGACGAATTAGGCAGTAATGCAGGCTCTGTTCTGGATGCGATCCCGGATCCTGTCTTTTTGAATGCTCTTCCGGAAGAAAATCATATTTATTTGATTCTTCTTTCCCGGATCCAGGATGAGGAAGATCTGCAGGGAACGGCAAGAGAGTGGATCAGAGAAGCGGAGAAAAAAGCTGGCAGGATTGTACGGTTTGACGGCGGAAATGAATGCTATCTTGCGCTGCTCAAAAAATATCTGCAGAAGAATTACAAAAAACTGTCGGATGAGCAGGCGAATGATATCATAGAGAAGGCACAACGGAAATTTTTGTATATCCGGCCGTATCTGGCAAGGGGAGACAGTGTGCTAAAGGCAGATACGAAAATCACTGCGTATGATGTTGCGGCAAATTATATGGAAAAATTGCAGAAGCGGTATTGCGGAACCAGTCTCCATACCCTGCAGCTAATCAGTGCAGCGATTGCTGTTTTTGGATCTGCTACACTGAGGGAAATCTGTGAACTCGTGCTGTTTACCGGAATATCCTATGATGTCGTTGGTGTACTGAACGATATTCTTCCACTTTTGACCGTAAAAAGAGCCGCCGGAGAGAACCGGTATGAATTTGCGAATGAAGCGTATGGGCAGTATATATTCGAAAGTCTTTCGGAAGCTGCTGAAGAAGCAGTATGCAGATACCGGATCAGTCTGGTCAGCTGGTGTCAGACGGCAGACTGGAAAGAAGAGGGTTATGGAAAGCAATGGGGAGAGTATGTAAGAAGAGCATTAAACGTTGATGGCGCTGCCAGACGGATGGACTTTGGTGAGACAACGGAGGAATACGTAAAAAGTCTGATCCATATGCAGTATGACAGAGCACCGCAGACGTATTATGCCAGCCAGATCAATGAAAACCTGCAGTGTGATGTTTTGTGGCAGATCAGACTTCTGCATTACGGAAAAATGCAGATCTTATCCGTAGAAGATTTTAGAAAAATTCCCATTCAGTTTCAAAAACGTGCACCCTGGTATCGTGAATCCTGGTATCGTGAATCCGATCGTCTGGCATGTGAATATACACAGGAACTAATTTCACATTGTATGGAACATGGGAGCGTGGACGAGTGGTTTCAGGTATTCACAGCGGATCGGATGAAGCTGAGAGATGATCTTGACGCATATTCTGATGAACCGAGAATGGCTGCTGTTCGGGAGATTGTTGGAGCTTGGAAAGATCAGAAAAGTGCCGTGACGTTTTTTGTAAATCTGGTAAAACAGGATAGAAAGGATCAGAGAGGATTTTTTTCCGGGAATTCCTACGGAGTTTATCTGGAGCAGCTTCTTCCGCTCGTTCGGGATGAATCGCTTAGAAATAAGATTTATGATGTGCTGCTAGATGCCTATGAGATGCTGGCAGATACTGTTTTACAGCAGCCGGAGCTTGGAAAAATAGATCAGAACAGAAAAGAAACGATGCTTCGTATTTTAGAAATGGCAGAGCAGCAAAAAGAACTGGAAAATGATGAACGTATTTCAAAAATAAAAAAAGTTATTTTCTGGGAAAATATTGTAAATCACACAATCGATCAACTGGAAGAACTGGCAGAAAACATAACTTCTTTCCAGCCAGGGGAATACAGCGATCAATTGTATTTCCTGCAGTTAAGAGAGGAAACATTAACAAAAGAACAGTTGAAGCGATATCAAATGGTGGTCATCCGAAATGCTGCAAATCTGATGAAATATTTGAAGATAGTTTTCAATGGGCAGAATGCAGATGCCGTCTATCCCTGGCTGAGGGAACCGTATTTTCGAAGAAATTTTGATTTCTTCCCGCAGGAGTCGGAAGGTCTGATTGTGGAATATCTGGAGCTTTTTGAGCAGGTAATCAAAATCTATGAAAAAGAAAACAAGGTGGAGCGGATTGGAGGGCTTAATTATACGTTTTTCTCTTTTCTTCGACATTATGATCAAAAGGTGAGAGAAAAAAGTATCGGCCTGTATTCGGGTTATATCGAGAAAGAAAAGGTAGATCGTCAACAGAAGATGACATCCTGGGAAAAAACGTATGCGGTGTATTGCAGCTCCGGTACGTTTATCGCAAAGAAAGATGCAGGAGATGGCATTCTGATCATCGTCAATCGTTTTACGGAAAAATATCTGCAGGAGCTGTATGAGGAGGATCTGGAAGCATACGAGGAGTTAAACAGAAAAATCGAAGAAAGCTATGCGTCGATCCATTTCCGAGAGAATTATATTCGGGGGGATCAGGACTATCAGCTCATGTTCATTCCTTCCTATTATAATTGGATCTGCATCCGGTATGAAAGAAGTCTGGAAAAGAAAGATGGACGGACATCCGAAGAACTGTTTCAATGGATGGCGTGTGAGTATGCATGTCTTATGGAAAAAGTAACGGGGCTGTTGAGAAGCGAGACAGATTTGATTCATAAAAGTGCTGTTCTGATTGAGATAAAAAGATTTTCCAGAGAATTGCTCCGTCTGTCAGAACTGATCCCGGATGAGATCGCGACAGCAGAAGGAACGAAGAGAGCGCTGCTGGCAGAATTAGAAGAGCTGGCTGAAAAGGCCGAGCAGCCAGACGTAATCAGAAAAGTGACAGAAGAAATCGAGAGGAGCTGGAGGCAGTGAGAAAAACATAAGAGAAGAGAGAAGGGATCATTTTGGCATATAAAGAATTAATTGGAAGCTTTGATGAAGTGCGGGATTACATCAGAGAATTTTTTATTTATGGTATTAAGAAGCGCAGTGATTTTTCGGACAAGAGCGGAAGAACATACGACAATCGGCGCAGACAGATCGAAAGCTGGCTGGATGGTTATATGTCATTTCAGCAGTCTGCCTCCGGAAAAGCACAGATCATTTCTGTCGACAGCAGAGAGGTGGTTCACAACCCGCTTTATAAGGCATTTAAAACAAAGAACTTTTCCGACTATGATATCCTGCTGCATTTTTGCATTCTTGATATGCTGGCAGGAGGAAAAGAACTGGCGTTCCGAAACATTGCCGGTGAACTGCAGGAATATGGATTTTCCGGAGAGGAGAATGTGATTAATGAAAGAACGATTCGATTAAAACTGCAGGAGTATGAGAAGCTTGGAATTCTAAACGTCAGGACAGAAGGAAAGAAAAAGCAGTATTATTCTCTGTCGGCAGATGCGGTTGATCTGGTTTCCTGGCAGGATGCAATTGAATTTTTCTCTGAAACAGAGCCGATGGGCATAGTTGGTTCCTTCTTGCTTGATCGAAAAGAACTGGCGGGATGTCCGTCCAGTTTCTGGTATAAACACCACTATATGCTACATGCCATTGACAGTGAAATTGTTGAAGCAATATTGGAGGGGATTACAGAAAAGAAATATCTGGAGCTTGTTGCAATCGGTAAAAAACAGCAGGAGCGAAAAATTAAACTATATCCGATCAAGCTATATGTCAGCACGCGGAATGGAAGAGAATATGTTCTGGGTCATGTATCTGGAGCAGCAGGGCTCGATTTCATCCGGGTGGACAGGATAAAGAAGGTGAAAACAGGAATAAGATGTGACGAATATCAGAAGTTTGAAAATGAATATCAGGCGAACAAATCCTATTTGTGGGGAGTTAGCTCTGGAAGTGCGAAGGACATTACGCACATTGAAATGACAGTAAGGGCAGCGGAGGGCGAGGAGTTTATCGTGAGACGTCTGGAACGTGAAAAAAGAAATGGTCATGTCTATAAGATCACAGACCAGCAATATAAGTATGTTGTTGATACATACGATGCGATGGAACTAATGCCGTGGATCAGAACGTTTATGGGCAGAATTGAAAAACTGGAAAGCAGTAATCCGCAGCTGAAAAAGAAATTTGATCAGGATATGGAGCAGCTGTATTCCATGTATTTTGGGGAGGCACAGAATGATATTTCATGAGATATACGGAAACTATTACCACACGGTTGCGGAAATTCTGGATGCCGCTTTGAAAGAAGAGATTTCTGACAAAACGATCTGGAAAATTGTGAAGGAAAAGGCTTTTGCAGAAAGCAGCCTGACGATTCCGAAGGAATTATCGGAAAAAGGAAAATGGCCGCTTCTGAATGAAGAGAAAAGAGCAGTTATCCACAGAAAAACCAGCATGCCGCTCACGATAATGGAAAAACGATGGTTAAAAGCTTTGCTGGCGGATCCAAGGATTGCCTTATTCCAGCCGGAGCAGACGGGACTGGAGGACGTAGAACCGTTATTTCAGCCAAAAGACATTGTGCTTTTTGACCAATTTGCAGATGGGGATCCGTATGGAGACGAAACCTATACTAAGCTTTTTCGTCAGATCCTGTCAGCGGTAAAAAAGAAAAACTCTATCCGGGTTTTATATCCATTAAAAAATGGAACCGAGAAATGGATCAAATGTAATCCGGTTCGGTTGGAGTACTCCTTAAGGGATGACAAATTCCGATTGATTTCGGTATACAAAGGAAGAATTAATACAATCAGTGTTTCTAAAATCATCCAATGCGAAACCATCGGATCTTTTAGAACGGCGAAGATAAAAGAAGAAGTGCATGATAAAAGAACTGTGGAACTTTTAGTAAAGGATGAAAGACAGGCACTGGAAAGAGTTATGATGCAGTTTTCGATTTATCAGAAAGCCACGGAAAGGATAGAAGAAAATAGCTACAGAATTACACTGACCTATGAAGCAGAAGATGAAATCGATCTTATGATTCAGATTTTGTCGTTTGGAACAAGCCTGAAGGTTGCTGGTCCGGAAGCCTTTGTGGAACAGATAAAAAACAGATTAGAGATGCAGAAACGTTGCGGCCATTGAGGTCGCAACGTTTTTTGCACAAAAAGGGGTTGCCGAGCGCCTATACTGGGATTCATCAAAGAGCAAATTATGCCTGTAAAAAACACAGATGAAAACCGGGAGGAAACGGAGCATGGAACTTTCAAGAGAAGATAAAATGATCAAACAGCTTTGCAAAACATTTAAAGAAGGCACGGATTCCTATTGGCTGAACACGCAGAGATATATTGAAGTGGCCGCAAAATATAACTTCGATCCAAGAAGAATGCAGATCAGAATGGAAATGCTGGATCTCGGTGTAAACGAAAAAATTCCAAGCAAAAAGACGATCGGACGTGTGATGGATTACTGCAGAGGTCTGGTACGGAATAATTACAAAGATCCATCCATTACCATCTCGACCATCAAACTTCTCGGAGAAGCGTTATGTGGAGATGCCTATGCCTTTCTGATCAAAATAGAAAGAGAAAATATCCTGAAAGTAGGCGCGGAGGTGCAGGAGATTTACGGCGAGGGAAATTTAAACCATGTGTATGCGATGATGAACGAGCTGATCTACTGGATTGCCGAATCGCAGTATTATAACTATAAACCGGGAACGGAAGAAAACGGAGAAGCGTTTTTCGAGAAAAAAATCTGGGCAATCCGGAAAGAAATTGATAACCGTTTCTGGAACAACAGAGAGTACTGCGAAAAGCTGCATCGACTGGCTGACGATGTGGAACATCTTGTCTGCGTGTGTGAGATTCCTGGCGTGGCGGAGCGCTGGTATAAGGTAAATCCAAAGCTGCGGTATTTTGACTGCGTATTCCAGTTTATCGAAGAAAAACCGGATCTGTATCAGCAGATTAAAGAGGGAAAATTTAACGACGAGGAAGGCTTCCAGATCGGTTTCCGCTTTGATCCGGATGAGGCAGAGATCGAACGGCAGAAGCAGTATTTTGCGGAACGGAAAGAAAAAGCAAGAAGAAATTATATGAAATTTTCCAAGACGAGATTGTACCAGAGAGAAGTTGCAGCGGCATTCCGGGAGCTGTTTCGGAGAGAGTTTGGCTGAGTAAAAGATGCAATATATTTTGCAATGCGATATACAATACAAAATAAATTGCAAAGGCAATAGAAATGTATTATGCTGAAAGAAATATGATTAGCATATCAAAAAAGGAGGTATTAGTTTATGATAACAAAGATAAGGAATATTTTTGACAGAACGAAAGCATCAATAAGTACGTTTACGTCAAATCCAATTTCTAATTTGGGATTTTTGATTCCTATTGCAATTTTTATTACTTCGTTTATTAGTGGAATTGTTTCATATGTCATTTTTATTGTACAAGGAGGATATAACGAACAGGTTGGATTGATTAAGCGATCTGGTATTGACGGTATATTTGATGGATTTACTTCTGGAACTGTTAATATGTTTTGGAGTGGAATAACAGCAAAAATCATTCTTGGATTAGTTGGGGTAGAGTTCATAGTGATACTTATCAGCTATTTTAAGAATAGGGGTAAAAGAATGCGAATTGCAATGATAATTAATTTAGCTGTTTTTGCAATTATGATTGCTTTATCTACTGTGATTTTTTGGATAGCTGTGGGAGAGTTGTTTTTTTCTGATGAGCAGATGCATCAGTTTTCGAGTGGAGTAGTGGGAATAACGATTACTTTTAGAACAATTCTTATTGCATATAGTGTTGTGCTGTTGGCTTCCGTAATTTGTTTTGTTGTTTTTATCCTTATCACGAAAGAATGTAGATGGATGGTTGGGTACACAGCCCTTTCTATAGTAATTATTAATACGGTGGTTCCCTTACTATTCTGGTTGCTGCAGAATGTGATACCAATCGTTGGGGGCATCCTGATTGCTGTGATTTTGCTCGCTGTAATTAAATTTATTATTTGGAGTAATTCAGATCAGCCAGAGGATATTCAAAGTAAAAAGAAAGAACTTGCAAGGGCCCAGGAGCGTTCTGAGAATTATAAGGCTAGTGCTGATGCGAATTTTAAAGACGCAAGAGATGGTTTAAATATTATTTTCTCAGCAGAAACAAAGAGAGAGTGGGCTCGAGATGATTTGAAAAAAGCTGAATATGAAGGTAAGGAAATTAGACGATTAAAGAAGGATCTTGAGAGATTAGAATCAAAATATGGTAAGCAAGATTAAGGGAGAGTATTACGCTAAAAGAACGGTTTGCGAATATTTTACTGAGATTTTCCATATATGCAAAAGGAAGGAGCGTTTTGGAATGGAAACAACAAACAAAAAGAGAGTCATCATGCTTGCAGTGCTTGGCATTGCCATTGTCTGCATCTGTATCATCGGAGTTTTTGCGAAAAAAGCGTATGACCGCCATCAGGAAGAGCTTCGCTTACAGGCGGTTGAGACGAAAAACAGTGAGATTGATGAGGCGTATCAGAAGTTTGAAAGCGAAGAAAACCGGGATAGAAAACTGGAAGCACTGAAACAAGAAATGGAGAGTGCAGAACAGTACAAAAAGACAGAAGACGCTTATGAGGAATGCTCCGCACATTATGAAAAAATCATTGCGCAGATGAAGAATTCCTTTGTTTCCGAATATGACGATACCATCAAAACCATCGCGGATAAAATCGGTGATGAGGTTGAAAAAGTGGACGATAAGGAAGCACTCAAAAACGCTGCCAGTGAATTTACGGCGTTCAAAGATACGTTGAAAGGTGACTTCGAAAATTATAATATCATCAAGCAGGACAGCTTTGATGAATATAACAGTACGATTGATGAATACGTGAAGAAATACAATGACAGAATAACTGCGATCGAAAAAGCAGAAGAAGAGGCTCGGAAGAAAGCTGAGGAAGCAAAGAAAAAAGCCGAAGAAGAGGCTGCTGCGAAAGCCGCGCAGGAAGAAGCGGCAGAGCAGAGTGGTGGATCGTCTTACAGTGGTGAAAGTGACTATAGTTATGATGAGAGCAATGATTATAGTTACAGTGACGGAAGTTCCAATTCTGACTATAGCGATTCTGGTTCTGGCAGTGATTACAGTGGGGGATCCAGTTCTTCTGGTGGGGACTCAAGCAACGGAAGTGGCTCTAGTGGAATTCCTTCTGGTGCAAATTATGGCTGGGCAGAAGATGGAAGTGGGCGAGTTGAAAATTGGTATGATCCATCGACTGGTGATACTTGGGATTCCAATGGAAATTATCAGGGAAACATGAACGATTGGCTTTGGGATTAATAGCTATTTTCTTTTACTTACAACGTCAGAGACATTGCCAAAGCAAATAAAACCAGCTAAAATAGAAATCAGAACATAAGCACAGCCGCAGGTGTCAAAAGCCGCAAAAGTTGGAAAGGAAGGTTTCAGGATGAGAAAACCAAAACTCCCGACCGGGATTGACAACTTTAAAAAGATTCGCAATGGAAATTACTATTATGTAGATAAAACTTCCCTCATAGAACAGATTTTAAATAACGGAAGTGAGGTCACTCTTTTTACGCGCCCACGCCGTTTTGGAAAATCCCTGAATATGAGTATGATTCAGCATTTCTTTGAAATTGGAACGGATCCGGCACTTTTTGACGGCTTGAAGATTTCTAAGAATACAGAGATTTGTGAACAATATATGGGAAAATATCCCGTTATTTCCATCAGCTTAAAAGGAATTGATGCTGATTCCTATGAAAAAGCCCGTGCGCAGCTCATAAAAACAATCAATCGTGAGGCAAGAAGATTCCAATTTCTTCTGGAAAGCGACAAATTGAGCCGGATTGATAAAGCACTTTTTTCAGATCTTCTGACAAGAAATATGGAAGAAGACACCATTACCAGCAGTCTTCAGGAACTGACAGAACTGTTGGAAGTTCACTATGAACAGCAAGTGGTTGTCCTGATTGACGAATACGATGTTCCGATGGCAAAAGCCCATGAAAATGGATATTATGATGAAATGGTATTGCTGCTTCGAAATATGTTCGGAAATGTTTTAAAGACAAACAGCAGTCTTGCCTTTGCTGTTTTGACGGGCTGCCTGCGAATTGCAAAAGAAAGAATCTTTACCGGACTGAACAATTTCAAAGTATATTCGATTACAAATACAGAATTTGATGAAACCTTCGGTTTTACAGATGAAGAAGTAAAGACCATACTGCATGACTATGAAATGGATGACCGATATGACGAGGTAAAAGAATGGTATGACGGATACCGATTCGGAAAAGCAGATGTGTACTGTCCATGGGATGTTGTGAATTACTGCAATGATCATATCCATAGTCCAGAGGCCGAGCCGGAAAATTACTGGATGAATACAAGTGGGAACAGTGTGATTCATCATTTTATCGACAGCATCAATGAACCGGATATGCTCACAAAAACAGAACTGGAATGGCTGGTAAATGGAAAAACAGTGATCAAACAAATCGATGAAATGGTTACCTACAATGACCTGTATTCGACCATGGATCATCTGTGGAGTACACTTTTCATGACTGGATACTTGACACAGCGCGGAAGAGAAAGCGATGGCCGCTATTGCCTTGCAATTCCAAACCGGGAAATTCGAAATATCATAACAGAACGGATTCTTACACTGTTTCAGCAGGAAGTGAAAAAAGACGGGAAAATGGCAGAACAGTTCTGCCAGGCACTCTTTGACGGAAAAGCAGCAGAGGTGGAAAGACTTTTGAATTTGTATTTGCAGAAGACAGTCAGCGTACGCGATACCTTTGTGCGGAAATCACTGAAAGAAAATTTCTATCATGGAATTCTGCTTGGAATCTTAAGCTATAAAAATGACTGGCGTGTATCTTCCAATCGAGAATCGGGAGAAGGATTCAGCGATATTGTGATTGAAACGGGAGATGCAGAAACAGGAATTGTGATAGAAGTGAAGTATACAGATGAGAAAAAAGATCTGGAAAGAGATTGTCGGAAGGCATTGGAGCAGATTCGAGATAAAGATTATACGCAGATATTGCGGCAGGAGGGCTATAAAAAAATGGTGCAGTATGGAATTGCATTTCATTTAAAACAGTGTTGTGTGATGGAAGAAGAGATGTAGCGTAAGCGGAATCGAGATGGGGGTCTGAATCGTTACAATTTGTTATAAAATTCAGGGCAGAGATATTGCCCTGAATTTTATATACGGACAAGTTTCTGTCAACATTTTCCGTTCGATATGAGATAAAATGGCAATATTCAAAAGAAAAAGCCTATCATGAGGAGAAAAAAATGGAAGAAAAGACAGCAAACATGGCAGAGAATATTCGCGTTACATTCACCGGATTCCACTACATAAAGGATGGCGATTATCTAAATGACTTCGAGGTATGCTTACTGATCCTGAAAGACAACAGCTTATCAGCAGGCTGCTGGGATACAGGATTATACGCCACGGAAGGCGGCAAGCAGCCAGGTGCATTTCGACAGTCAAGGGGCTGTTTTATCGATGCGGACTATGTAAAAGCCTGGACGAAGCTGGAGGATAAGGTGTATAATTTTTAGCAGAACAGCATTGTGTGATTGGAATACGGGAGGAGAATTGTAATGGACAGAAGAAGTAATAATATCGCGATATTTCAAGATTCTATGGATTTGATAAAAGCAAGTCAGAAGCTCCAGCAGGCAGTTCGGTTTTCGATTCAGAACCAAAAGCTGTATGTTCCGTCGCGGGCAATTGCGCTTCCAGAACCTGGAAAATCACCTTGCAAAACGATTGTTTCATCTAAAAGAAGCTTCGAAGCCGCCTCTGCATACGCAAAAGCCGGAAAGCGAGTCTGCGTCCTGAATTTTGCATCTGCAACTAATCCCGGCGGCGGTGTAACACGGGGAAGTACGGCGCAGGAAGAATGCCTTTGCCGATGCAGCACACTGTATCCATGTCTGGATACAGAAACGATGTGGCATCAGTTCTATCAACCACATCGGAAAGCAGGCGATCCACTCTATAATGATGATCTGCTGTATACACCAGGAATTGTCGTATTTAAGACCGACACCTCTGCGCCGGAACGAATGGAAGAAAAAGACTGGTATCAGGTAGACATCATTACCTGCGCAGCCCCGAATCTCCGAAAGAAACCAAGCAATGCAATGAACCCGTCTGCAGGAAATGCGCCGGTTAAGATTAGTGAGAAAGCACTGTACGAACTTCAGATGCAAAGGCTGGAACGTGTTTTTCAGGCGGCAGCATCGAACGGAGCGGAAGTTCTGATTTTAGGAGCGTTTGGCTGCGGCGCTTTCTGCAACCCGCCAAGAATTGTAGCACGGGCATTTCGGAGCGTACAGGAAAAATATGCATCCTATTTTGAAACGATAGAATATGCGGTGTTCTGCGGCAAAAATGATACGTTAAATTATGATACATTCAATCAGGCGTTTGGAGGTAGAAAATAAAATTTATAGCAACCCCGAAAAGAATGCAAAAAATTCAGTACCACAGAGTGTGAATTACTGTGTCACAGATTTTCGTCGTACCCTGGTACGCTTTAAAATTTGTTCCTTGCGATTCGCATTTTGCAGCATTGTCTTTTTTTCATTATTTTCGGGCTTTTCTATAAACTGGGCTCTGAAAGAACGTAAAAGCGAACCAAAAATATGACTTCATGAAAGGCAGACAAGATTAATTTTTTTAGAATAAAAAGCGTTGTACAAATGTCGCCTATAATAAGTAGAATAGGCTATGACAAACAGGAGAGGGGAAGAGGATAAATGAAGGTTCTGAACTTTGAAGACAGCGTTTACAAAGCAAATGCAATCCGCAAGGTATTGAACCAATGTGGCGTGGCTAAAATTGAACTGGTGTCAAATGTCGAGGATGGTCTGCAGATGCTGAAGAATGCAGAAGACACTGGGGATCCGTTCGATTTGATTATCACAGATATGCATTATCCCATGAAGCAGGGAGCTGTTAGTGATACGGAGGCGGGAGAAAAGCTGGTTCAGCTCCTGCAGGAGCAGGGCAAACAGACAAAGGTTATCGTATGCTCATCCAGAAATATGAAGCTTCCCGGAGTGTATGGTTGTATCTGGTATTCGGAAATCAGTGATTGGGAAGAAGAGCTGTGCGATCTGGTAAGAGAAATGGAGAAGAATCGATGATTTACGCGATGAGCGATATTCATGGACAGTATGAGCAGTTTCTGACGCTGTTGGAGCAGATTGGTATTCGGAAAGAAGATACGCTTTATATCTTAGGCGATGTAGTCGATCGTGGACCAGAGCCAATGAAAATCCTGAAATACATGATGGCACATTCCAATATCATTCCGATCATAGGAAATCATGAAGTCATGGCGCTGCCGAATTTGAAACTTCTGGTGCCGGAAATTTCGGGGGATTTCCTAGATAAACTGCCGCCGAAGGTGTATCGGGATTTTGCCGACTGGACGCAGAACGGCAGTACCAGTACAATCCAGAATTTTCGCAAACTGCAGCAGGAAGAACGGCACCAGGTAGTAGAATATATGAAATCGTTCCGCCCATACGGAAAAGAAATTGTTAATGGGCAGGAATATTGGCTGGTGCATGCCGGACTGGATCATTTTTCGGAAACAAAACGTCTGGAAGAATATTCTGTAGAGGATCTGGTATGGACGCGGATTGATTACGAAATTCCATATTTCGATGATATCATTGTAGTCAGCGGACATACACCGACACAGAATATCCTTGGGAACAGCCACCCAGGGTATATTTTTAAAGCAAACCATCACATTGCGATCGACTGCGGAGCAGGAAAAATCAATGGAAGACTGGCGGCAATCTGCCTGGATACAGGGAAAGAATATTATGCGAGGTAAATGCTGCAAAGAGCAAAAGAATGCGAACTGGAACAGCTGATCCATGATGTTTTTTGTTATGATGTGACGGGAAAAATTCTTGGGGTAGAAGATGGAAAGCAAGAATATAAATCATACTTTTCAAGTGCATGGTCGCGGATAGAGTGAATTATCAGATAAAAGATGAATAAACGAGAAAAAAACAAATTTATATTAAAATAATGAAAAAAAGAATGGCAAAAGAAAGCGGGCTGCGTTATAATAAAAAATAATTAAAGTGTGTAATGAAAAATTAATGAAATGAGTCTGGGAGAAAACAGAAAAGTAATGGAAAATGACATTTATATCACCAAAAAGAGAATCAGTACAGAAAATTTTTTGTTGAAACTGAATCGACAGGCACATCAGCTTGAAGTTTATAAAAAAGCAGATGGGCAGGCTCTGCGGAAGAACTACAGCATCCGAAAGGATTTTGTCCCGTGTGAATATACGATTTATGAAAAAATCAAGGAAATGCCATGCCTGTTCGGCCGCGAAGATTCCCCAACTCCTTATGGTGTGTTTGATATTGTAAAAAAATCAAAGGTAAAAGAAGAATATATCAGCGGCTATCATAAAAAGTATGAACGGATAAAATTTTTTGGCTATCTGGTGATTTTCGAAGACTACTTTATTCACAGTGATCTTTATATGGACAGAGTGACATCTGAAACATTTGAGCAGGCAGAGCCAATCAGTAACGGAGATACCGGCACGGCAGGCTGCATTCGGGTCAGCCAGAAAAATGTAGAGTGGCTGCTGGAAAATATAGAAGTAGGAACTACGGTAATCCTTTGAGGGGATGGAAAAAAAGATGGTATTTGCAATTATATTATTTGTTTTACTCCTTGGGTATTATGGAATTGTAAAAGGTGAGGAGGATTCCTTAAAAGCTTTTTTCATCATTATCGGCATTGTGGTTGTACTATGGGGAATTGGGACGTTGTTTAAAGATAATAATGGCTTAGATGATGAAGATTATGAGAAAATCAGAATATATGAAGAAAATCATAAAGATGATTGGAAAGGATACAAGGGAACAAGGCGAAATTCTATGGCAGAAGATGAAAAATTGAGGTCAGATGGAATAGACCCTGATGAATATAGAGAACGACATAATTATTAAAATGTGCGAAAAATTAGGAGAATTTCTTTGAGTGGATAGGTGAGAAATGGAAAAATATTGGGAAGGTGTTAAAAATACAGAAGAAATAGACAGAGGGCTCTATATTATACTTCCTCTGCGGTACCAGGGAGATTTTCAGAAAATACCGTTTAGTGCGAAAAAAACAAATACAGACCAGAATAATAAATCAGATGAAGAAAAGGATCGCTCCGGATTTGATTCCGATGATTTTCTGGAAATTCTATCTATAAAATGCCGTTCTGGTGAATTTGTCAAAAGGTGTATGCTGGAGGAGAAGGTTGCAACGGTAAAGAGAAAATGGAAAGAAGCAGTAAAGATCCCCTTTCCTTATGATCTGACGCAATTGCAAGTATTTTCTTTCAACAATGGAATTGCCTTTTTAACTGTGTATCTGGCATATAAAAATAAAGACGTCCAGGAAATTTATCAGTTAATCAATCCGGGATACATAGATGATAAAAAACAGGAAATTCAGGACAGTCTGTTAGCAATTTTAGAACAGGAAGTATTTGAATCATGGCATAAGGAATATGGCGTTCAGTTAAAATGGTTCGGCCAAAGCGAAAAAACAAAAATCTACATGATGAAAGAAGCTTACCGACTGAATGTGGCGGCACTTCCGAAACGTTTTGAAGAACGGAAGATTGCGGAGAAAATTGCCTATAATGAACATCGGCTGATTGATGTAACGAAGGAGTTTTCCGATTTATCGGAGAAAGACGTTGGGTATGCATCTGGGGCAAGGGATGTAAATGACAGCCATTATGGATGGGCATGTGCAATTACATCACAGGAGATTGCCTATGCGTATGGTCCAAAACCGGGGAAAACAGTTCCACTTACAGCAGAAGCATTGTCAGAACGAGCAGAAGACGATTTGGCACTAACGATGATTGTAATGTATCAAAAATATACTTGTATGCTGTTGAATGAAAAAATTCATGAGAGATTTCAGGGGATTTCAGCTCAGAGTATTCGAGAGCTGAAAAAAGAAGCATTGGAATTCATCGCATACGGAACATTGACACCATCCCAGGTGTCAAAATGGAATAATGTCTGTGAGACATATCGAGCGCTGCAGAAAGAAAATGGCGTGAATGAAGCACTGGATGAGATCAAAGAAAAAATCGAACTGTTAAACGAAGAACAGGATCACATCGACAGCAAGCGGGAATCACGAGTGAGTATGATTATCGCGGTATTTGGATTCGTTTCCATTATCGCGGCGGCGTTACAGATATTAGATTACTTGAGTTCAGGGAGAGGGGTGATGATTGGGGGATTTTTTTGTGTTGTGAGCGGTATTTTATCTATTAGCTTAGTATTGTACTTTAAGCAAAAAAATAAAAAGTAAATATTGTTGCAGAAAAATTTAGAGAGTTTTCGAATATCTGAGGTAAATGAAATGGATCAGTCGGAATATCAAAGAGAAGCAATGCGTAAATATATGGAAGAACTTAATACGCATACAACTAAAATTGTAAAAAAGCCGCCACAGACAGAACTTGATAAGCCGTTGAGTAGAGAGTTACAGAAAGAAATAAGATCAAAGAAAAGATCGAAAAAACTTAAGGAGAGAGAAAATGTACAAACAATTAGTTGAAGAATGGATACCTAGCAATAATAGTGCAAGTAGAGTTGCGGTTGGAAAGTGTTTTGAATTGAACGGAAAGGAAAGTTATTCATATTGGAAGAGCTTTGATGAGAGTAGTAGAAATTTCCATATAGTACCTTATAAAAAAAGGGAAGAAACAAAATATATGTCGGTTATGGAACAAATTAAGCGTATTATTGATGAGAAAATGATTGTTGGTTGTTTACATAAAGGCAGTAAAGAGTGGACATCGCAACATAAATGGATAGAAGCAGAAGGTGATAACATGTCATATATCTTAGGATTTCAAACATTGGCATTTGATGAAAGCAAGATATTAAATTGTTATCTTGATAAAATACAATTTTACGCTTTTCCTAAAACAGAAAAGGGTCCTAATTTTTATACGAAGGATAAGGCGGGAAGTATTATTATTATGTATCCTTCTAACATAGATGGAAAGTTTTGTGCGATGAACGATAGAGTGGTTTATAATAGTGGATTAACTATAGAGGATAAATCAGAAACAATAGCAGAAAAATTTCAGGAATTTATAAAAATGGTACAAAAAGGTAAGATATCAGGAGTGTGGGATATTCCAAGAATTTATAACTGATGAGCAATAAGGGTTTGCAAGCGTGAAATGAATTTAAGACTATAAATGAGCAAATATCGAAAAGTGCACAAAATCTGTAGCTGATCGTACACTTTTCACGGACATTAAATTACTTTATACCTTTTATTGTCCGTATACTGCGGATTCAATTGTGCAGTTTTTCAAATTTGCTCATTTATAGTTTAAGAAACGTTTTAATATGCAGAAATTTGTTTGATTTTAATCTGAATCAACATCACAATGACTTAGTTAAAAAAAGAGTAATGCACGGTGATTTACGATTTACTGTCGGAATCCGGCACGCTGACCAATAACAGAATTTCTATGCTGGCATTTCTTGCGGCGATTGAAAAAACAAGAATCTGGTAATGGTAACAGAAAAAAGGAAAAAGCGATCTGACGATGCTGTACATGCTGCCTAGATAATGAATGGACAGCATGATTTTTTTTAACGTAGAAAGCGTTATACAAATAACGCCTATAACTGTTAGAATGACCTCAACAAAGAAAAAAGATCGAAAATTCAATGTAACAAGGGGAAAATCCAGCAACTGGATACTCAGATTAAGTGGAGGAATACAAACAATGGGCTTAAAGAACGATATAAAATTTAAAATTTTACAGGAGCTAATGCAAGAGACAAATATAGAAAGACCAATATCCATTTGGAAACTGCGCGATGCTGTTTATGGGAAAATTTCCGTAGAGGGAGACAAAGAGAAGAAAAAGAACAAACGCGATAACCAGATCAGAACTGTAAAAAAGGATGTCTTTGAACTGGAAGCGGAAGGCATCGTTACGATCACCGAGATGGATGAGGATGGAAAGATAGATAATAAAAAGAATATTATCTGTTACAATCATCCATTGAGTCAGAAAAAACTGCCATTTCTGATTGAACATACTTTTACCATGACAGCAACGATGGAGGAAAAACAGGAAATTATTCGAGACCTGATCACCTGTGCCGGAGCAGGAAATATTAAGAAATATCACTGCTATCTGGAAAGGTTTTCTCCAGAATATTTATTAGATGATGTGGGAAAAGCGAAGGTTTCAAAAGAACGGAAATATCCCAAAACACCGCAGATGGAAGGCGAAGAGGTCGTCCGCCGGGCAGAACCGTGCCACTATACAAATCTGCATGAGAACATGAGCAGAATCTTTGAAGCACTGAGCAATCAGACAGGACAGTTTTTCCGAAAAATTTCATTTAAACTCATACAGTATACGAAATCAGGAGAGCGTGCTTATGTCGATGGTGGGAAGGTCTATACCGTTTCACCTTATTTCATCAGCAGTTCAAATGGGAAGCTGTGGCTGGTCGGAAACCATGAGCCGTATCAAGGTTTGTCCAATTATCCGATTGAACGCATGGACGAAATTCAGGTGCTTGAGCCGGGAGTGGGAAGATACCGCCCAATGTCTGAACTGGAAGACGAAAACAGGAAGTTGGATAAGTATCGCTATGTAGCAGAACACCAGGGCGGCAGCTATGGCAGTGTGGAACCCATTATTTTACGGGTGCGGAAAACGCCAAATGCTTATACCGTCATGTACCACACGTTTGATGACGAATTCTATTTCCTGAAAGGCGGAACTGAGGAATATGATCGGGTGCTGGTATATCGAACCGCGTATTTCATTGCAAACTGGGCGATGATGAATTCACGGGATGTCATCGTGGAGACACCGTCCGTACAGGAACTGATCTGGAATAAAATGAAAGAACTGGAAGGGCTTTATCAGACCAATGAATAAACCAGAAGTTCAATGAAAAATTCTGGAGAATGTGTAAAAATAGGGAAATATAAAAATTTTTGCAGGGTGCGTAAGGAGGTGTTTGTTACGATGACAGAACAAGGTAAGGTTCATTATCTACTGGTGCGTGGCTATGAGGAATTTCATGATGAGGATGAGTGGCTTGGAATTTATTCCAGCTGGGATGATACAATTGCTGCATATGAGAGAGAACATGCTGCGCTGGAAAGAGAAAAGGCGAGAGATCTGGAAACCTTTGGCGAACGGGCTATGCAGCTTGCCATGCGTGAAGAAATCCAGATTCACAGCTTTGAGGAAACGACGGGGAGATGGCGATACCATCTCCAGTCAAAAGAAAATCTGCAGAAATGAAAAATGGAATTGTAGTATGAATTATTTTTTTGTTCCGCAAGAAGCGTTATACAAACAACGTCTATTGCGGATAGAATAGGCACATAACAAAAAGCTGTTTCAGATCCAAGGTCAGGGAGGAAAGATACATGTGTAAAAGACATAAACGTTTTGTGATATTTCTTGATGTTGACGGAGTGCTGAATACCACAACCACAGTCCAGAAAACCCCGGATGGATATACGGGGATTGATGATGCACGAGTGGAAGTCCTGGCAAAGACAATCGAAAAAATTGGAGGAGCAGATCTTGTTTTATCTTCCGACTGGAAAGAGATGAAACCGACAGATGATGATTATGTGTATCTCATTTCTAAACTTGCTTTGTGCGGGCTGTCGATCGATGGACAGACACAGGATCAGATGTACAAAAGGGGAGATGGGATTTTGAAATACCTGAAAGCACATCCGGAGATTGAAGAGTATGTAGTTCTGGATGACTGCAGATTTGACTTTCAAAAGGACCGAAAACTCTGGGAACATCTGCTGCTCACCAATGGAATCGAAAACGCACAATTTGCATCGGAAACCCCGGCGGTGGAGGCAATCGTGTTTAGGGATTATCTGAAGCTGTTTTGAAACAGGAGCACTCAAATGAGAAAGAGAATCAGCAGAATGATAGGAAATATATTGTAAAGTGACAAAAAAGTTTTTCTGCGCCAGATACTGAAGGAGGAGCAAAATGAAAAATCAAATTACAAAAGAAACCGTCTATCGTATCCCAGCTGATGTGAAGAGAGAAAGTGCTGTGACCCTGCAGGAAAAGCATCTGCTTCAGAAATTCACCAATATTCTCCGCGAGGATGGGAAAAATTACTGGTTCAACGCGGAGCGATTTCTGCGGACAGCGGAAGAATACAACTTTACAGTTTCAAGCATGATGAGAGACATCGAATTATCTGAGTATGTGGAGGAAGAAGAGATTCCAAGCCTTAAGACGCTTCGCAGATTACTCAATTATTGTGAATATCCAGATGAGAAGCTTGTGGTCGGGATTCAGGCGATTAAACGGATTGGAAAAGCGCTGTACGGGAATCAAAATGCGTTCCTTGAAATTATCGATGAAGAGAGTCTTAGCTACATGGCAGAGCAGTATCTGAAGATTCGGGAACAGTGAAAGTAAAATCCTGTGAAACAGAAAAGTGGACAAAAGAGTGTCCACATGCAGGAACGGTTCCATGATAAGATAAGGCATACCCGGAAAGTAAACCACAAGTTCAATGCAAACGACGGAGAGACGTGGAATAATAGGAGTACATCAGAGCTACGGCGGATGAATCAGAATACAGGACAGATCAGGAGGAACAACTCGATATGACGTTGAACGAACTTTTCGCAATTCATGAAGCAGACGTAACAGAAGAATTCCTGTTGAAAGCCGGCCGGAGTGAGATCGCAGAAGAATCGGCGGAGATATTTCTGCGGAGCAGGCTGGTCCCTGACGTGGTGGAATCACATAAGGAATATAAAAGTTAAAAGAGAAATATGAGTGAGGTAGCTCAGCCATGGTAGAGCAGAGAAACCAAGCCGATCATGGGTGTGGTCGGTACAGCAAAAGATCTATTGTCGCTGGTTCGATTCCAGCCCTCACTCCTGAAGCATGAAAACTCACAGCCAATGTACAAAAGAATGGAGACGAGATCACAAATGAACACAGGATCCGCAATCGAAACTGAAAGATTATTCCTTCTCCCAAGCCGGACGGACAGAGACTCCGAGGCATTTTTACAAATGCTGCGGGATGATGGCGACTTCTACATATTCTGCGGAGTCAGCCCATCCGAAAAACATGTGATGGGGTTTGCCAACTACTTTGAGAGAACCGATCATGAGCTTTGCACCTATTCCATTTTTCCCAAACAGCAGAAAGACAAGTTTATTGGTTACGTAGGCGTACATAGAGAAATGGAAGACGAATACGAAATTGAATTTTATATCGCCAGAGAATACCGAAGAAACGGCTACTGTGAAGAAGCCAGCCGAGAGCTGATTAATCAGCTCTTTGGTGATGGGGTTTCTGCAAACGGAAAGAATCTTTTCATCGATAAGCTGTATGTGACAACCCAGACAGAAAATGAACCAACGATCAGCCTGCTGCGGAAGCTGGGGTTCAGAGAAGTAGAGGACGGCCCGGTCATGGTTGTGCTGGGTAACATTTTCGAAAAAGAAGATAATTTTTTCGCACACGAAGTAGTAAAACTGGTACTGACAAAGGAGGAGTTTTCTGATGGCAATTAAATTTGAAGAACTGAGAAAATATGTTGCACGCAATGTCCGCTTATCCATCTGTTTTGAGGATGGTTATTACCACGATTATCTGATGATGTCAGACATTCCGGAACAGAAATATGCCGGCTTTTACATCTATGGAGTCGGAATGGTGGATGTGGAATTTTACAGAGATGTCTATACGGCTTTGCCGGAACCGGAAGGAGAATGTTGGTGCAGTAAAGATGATACAATGAATCCGGCGATGGAACTTATGATTTCGGAAGAACCGCGGGATATCAAACGGAGTGTGGAACAGAAGCTTTTGTTCCGGGATCTAAAACCGTATCTGCAGATCGGCAGACATTTTTCTATCGTAAATCGAAATGACTGGTCATCTGAATACTATGAATATCGGAGTGAGATACCGGAGAAATACGATGATATGTATGTGTACGGCATCGGAATGGAAGAGTGTCCACATGTTGAGAAAATGTGGATGGATGTTCAGTATGAAACTGTTCGCAGAAAGCAGATGGTGATTGTGCTTTCCAATCAGCCGAGAGAAGATCTCAGGTCACTGTTCACACAGCAGTGAAACACTTACTGTTTCGATGCGTAAGAATGTGATTCAAGTGTGAGCAACCCTCCCTTTGCGAAGCAAAATTTTAAATGAGAGCTGTGAATGTTCCAGTTCGCTGGGCCGAGTGAACTGGGACGAGCTGGGAACAGAGTAGTCAAACATTTTTCATTCAACAAAAAGGAAAGAAGGCTAGACATATGGATAGAGATCATACTTTTGATTTACCGGATTTAACAGAAGATTTCTGGAAAACAGTTGTGTTTGCACAGAAGGAACATCCTTCTGGAATGGGAGGCCCGGGCTGTGTATGGCTGGTCAGCGAAGACGGCAAAGTATACTTTTTCGGTTTTGAAGAGACACCATTTTACAAATGCGACGAGCTTTTTCCGATCTTTGAGACGACCGATGAAAGAATTGGCTGGCATTACAAATACAAAGCAGAAGATCACGGATGGAAATATCTGGAGAAAGAAAATGCACTGATCCGGGAAGATATTCTGGATGCTTACAGCAAAGCGGCTGCAGAGGAGAAACAGACAAATGAAAAGTTCTGGTATTTGTATGGACCCAAGCTGGCAGGACTGGCAATTGGTGTGGATCATCTGGAACGGTATGATTATATTGGAAGCGTTCTTTACATGGAAAAAATAGAACAGGAAATGGCGGAGCATCAGAAAACATGGGAAAAAGACAAGCTGACGGAGAACGAATTTGACTGGAAACCGATGCATATGAACAATATTCCGGACAATCCCGAGATGGGTGTTTACGCACTGCTGATGAGAAGGGATGACGAAAAAATCAAGGGTGTAAAATACTCAATTCTGTATCAGTACGAGGAAAGCAGTCCTATGCTGTTTGACAGTGATGCAGAGATAGAAGCGTATATTCTTTTCTGTGAGGATTACGATGATATCATCGGTCCGTGGGACTATCATTCCGGCAGCAGACAGGAATGTGCAGAGCTTTACGGAAAAGAAAATCATTTCCCACCAGAGCTGGCATATTATGACTGGATCACGTTTTCGGATGGTGATATTCACAATTTCGGCAGATTTCTCCGCACATTCCAGAGTCTGGAAGAAGCCAAAGAATACGCGATGTATTATGCCAACGTGAACAGCGGCGGAATCAACAGGAAAACAATTCTGAAACAGGAAGAGGAATCCAGAATGGAAGACCATGCAAACCGCATTGCGCATTACGAGGCATATCAGATGTATCGAAAGCATTATAAAGAAATTCTGGATGCTATCAGCGAAGAAAACTGTTTCCCGGATTCCTGCAGCGGAGGCGGTGTGTATCTGCGGGATGCAATTTTAAAGAAAGTACCGGAAATCACAGAAGAACAGCTCAGGATAATCTGGAGAGAACTTCCATTTGTGCTCGAGAAGAGAACGCAGGAATGGATTGAACGGGAAAAGCAGTTCAGTGAGAACTATATCCGGAAGCATAGATAAGAGAAAAAGGATGGGGGAAAAGAAGGATGATTTTCCTGGCGGGATCTGAGGCGAGCGGAAAAACGAAAAAAGCGTTTGCATATGGCTGGAAAGAGCGAAAAACCAGCGAGGATGGAGTTCTCCTTTTTTCACTGCAGCATGAAAAGAAGGAGATGTGGAAGATTCTGCAGAGCATGTACGGGCAGGAGGAGCTTTCCAAGATAGAAATTGATGATACACCAGCGATAATGGTGGAGAGAATGGCAGAAATCATAGCGCAGAAAGCAGAGAATGGAGCAATTTCTGTTTTTGTGATTGATGAAGTGCCGATGATGACGAGCAGGAAAAACTTTACCGACAGAAAAGAAGAGCTGCGGTATATGATTGGTCTGCTGAAAAAATGTGAGAAAAAAGAACGTGTTGTGATTGTAGCTGTTATTTCGGTATCGAAATACTGTACAGAAATGCAGAAGAAAAAAGAAGTGAGTACCTGTTATGGAGAAATAGAAAAACCAGAAAATTGTCTGGTTTTCGTATAGACAAGAACCTGTCCACATACGGAATACGGCTGGTGGTAAGATGACAGATAGAAAAAGATAATAAAATGTTCCGGTTTCAAAAAACAGTGAATCGGAACAGTAGGAGTTCGTAGGGATGGAGGAAAGCAAATGCTGATTTACAAAGAACAATTACCAGAAGATACCATGGATGTCCGGCTGCTGGAACTGCCGTTTTCAACGGTGGAAGCAGCAAGAAAAGCAGTTTTAAAAATAGACATGCAGTATGGCACTCCGTGTATGTGGTATCAGGCAGATGCGGAGGAACAATGCTTGATCAGCGGGAAAAAGAACTCATTTTTGGTAATGGCGATCGGAACAGGGCATGACTGGGGGCATGTTCTGTCACGTGATGGTTATATTGGAACGGCATTATTGTATGACGGTGCACTGGTATTGCATTATTTTCTGCTGGAAAAGCCGAACACGGAAAAGACAGAGACTGAAAAACAGGAAACGAAACAGTAAGAAAATACTTGCCGATAAGATACTCAAGGGATGCAAAAATACCGGACAGGACCAGGGAGGTATCATCGAATGATTCTTTACAAATACACGGCAGACTGTTCAAAACTGAATCTGGAACAGGAAGGTACAACGAAGGAAGGATATGAGGGCCTCTATCCCCGGCGAAGTGACATTGCGGAATGGAACAGTAAATTTTACACAGCCTACCGTACAGAAAAGAAGTTTTTCATTATGATCAGTGATATTCGGAAGGATAAGATGACGATTGTAGCTGAACTTGAAATGGAAGTGGATCCTCGGGAATGTGTGGATTATATTCGGAAGATACTGCCAGAAATGGAGCTGCTTGCATGTGAGGAAATCACAAGTGATGAGTTTTACAAAGAAATGGTCCGGACAGAACGGAATAACTGGACGGAGTGCTATATCCGGTCAATGAAAGAGGACTTAAAGCTTGCTACGGAACCGGAGCACAGCTATTATGAACCTGTTGCGTATCAGGTAAGTGAACGGATTTACACGTCCCAAGATATGAACAGACAAAAGCAGTCAGAACAGATGCAGGAAATTATGGCATCGGAGAGTTTCTATGAAGAGATGGGGCGGATTTATGCTCCGGAAAATGAAAAACGTTTTGTTGGGCATCCCGTGCATTATCTGATCACAGCTGGGGACAAAGCGGCTGCGGATGATATGATTGATATTCTGATTCCAGCCCTTCTGGAGAATCAGAGACTGCTGAGTGGTAGGGCTTATGATGTACAGAAGATGACACATAAAGCAGAACAGGAAGGAAATTTTGAAAATATTTTCTCCGGTGCCAAAGGTGGTACGGTGATCTTAAGTCTGGAAGGTGAGAAGAGTACCGGAATGTATGCCACCGGCAATTATGATCTGGCGAAAGCACTTGGGAATAAGCTGAATGAGTATGGAAATTCTACCTTATTTATCTTTGTAGATATTTCCGGAAACCGCAGTGTATCGGATGATACGATAGCGGAAATCCTTTCCAATGCGGATCTGATTCAGATTCAAGAAGGCCAGGGAGACCTGAAGCGGGCGTCTGCTTATCTGAAACGTCTGGCGGAGAAAACGGAGTATCACGATTACACGATAGACGAGCTGACGCAGTATCTCCCGAAAGAGAAGAAGCTGTATTCGGTTTCGGATATTTATAACGCTTACAACCGCTGGTATGGCCGCGGATTGAAAACCCATATCTACAAGGCCTATAAGGAAAAAGACCTGGTCAAAATTGAGCTGAAAAAGAAGACAGATAAGCCTTACCTGGAGCTGCAGAAAATGGTAGGCCTGTCGGATGTAAAGAAAGTGACAGATGAGATTCTGGCGGCGGCCAAGATGCAGAAGATGCGGAAACAGATGGGTCTTCCGGGGGTTCAGTCATCCATGCATATGCTGTTTTCCGGAAATCCAGGGACAGCAAAGACAACCGTGGCGCGTCTGCTATCCCAGGTCTTGAAGGAAGAGGAAGTGCTGAAATATGGCCACATTGTCGAGTGCGGCAGACAGAATCTGGTCGGAAAATATGTCGGCTGGACGGCACAGATTGTTGAGAGTAAATTTCAGGCGGCGCGTGGCGGCATTCTGTTTATCGATGAGGCGTATTCTCTTGTAGAAGACAACCGCACGTATGGCGCCGAGGCGATCAATACCATTGTGCAGGAGATGGAGAATTACCGGGATGAGGTCATTGTCATTTTTGCAGGATATCCGGAGAAGATGCAGGAGTTTCTGGAGCAGAATGAAGGTCTTGCAAGCCGCATTGCCTTTCACCTGAATTTCCCGGATTACTCACCGGTAGAACTGACGCAGATTCTGGATCTGATGCTGGAAAAATCGGAATACCGGATGGACGAAAGAACAAGGGAAAAATGCTTTTCCATCTGCGTCGATGCATGCCGGGAAGAAAATTACGGCAATGGACGGTTTGTCAGAAACCTGCTGGACCACGCTATCATGCGCCAGGCAGACCGCCTGATTCGGGAGCATCAGAATGGTACGCTGGGAAAAGAGGAGGCATGTCTTCTGACAGCGGACGATTTCGAGATGATCGGACTGAAAAAGAAACCACAGAGCCGGCGGATCGGGTTCTGCGCCGGGCGAACAGCATAAAAATTAAACCAGCGGTTAAGTGCAGAAAACGAAAACATGTGATACAGTATATACATGAAGATTGCGGGAGTGCAAAGCACGTAGCAATCTGGTATCAAAGGGGTCAAAAAACCTTTTGACCCCAACATCTATACATAACAAAACACGGACATTCACAAAAAGGCCAGAAAGGGGGATAAGCACATGAAGTTAAGCGAGCTGTTGAACCTGCTGAAAACAGCAGAAATTGCGGAAGAGATGGATGTGAGACGAGAAGAAATCGCAGCGCTGATTCCGGCCGTACGAACCATGCTTGGCTATGATCAGAAGAACAGTGCACATCAGTATGACTTATGGATGCATTCCCTCCATGTGGTCTGCAATCTTCCGCGGAGGATGGAAAATGATATGGTCTATCTGGCGGCGCTGCTGCACGATATCGGAAAGCCGGAAGCGCAGTGCAGGGGAAAACGCGAGGGTGATCCGGACATGCATTACTACGGTCATCCCGAAAAAAGCATGGAAATCGTGCGCGACATCGTGGTCCCGGAGCTGGACCGGCAGGGGTATGTGATTCCGTGTTTTGATGTACAGGAACTCCTTTATTACGTGAAATACCATGATGATCATGTCAGTGTAAAATTAAAGCACGTCAGGCGCCATACCAAAATGGCCAGCTTTGCGATGTTTCAACATCTGATGCTGCTGCAGGAAGCGGATGCCAAAGCACATATCCAGATCCCTGTTATCGCCGAACGGGCAGAAATCTGCGGACGGCTTGCCGGGGAGGAAGGCAGACTTCTCTATCAGAGAATTCTGGATGGGGAGTAGGCTGATGAGCCGAAGCTGTAAAAAAACGCCCGTCAGCAAAGGCTGATGCAAAAATTCCCGTTGGGCAAAGCACGCGGCAAATAAGAGGGTTCGACGGGCGAAAACACTGTGGGGAAAATCAAAAGCATTTCGAAAAATTTCTGAGACATGGGATATCTGTGACTGAAAATTTTACGGTGAGAGACCCTGAAATCCGAATCGGGAAGAAAAAAATCACTGGGAAAAATGCTATTACAGAAAATGATCTGGAAAAGATGCATGAAACCATGGATGAATTATGAACCAAGATCCCGAAAGGAATAACAGAATAAGGCGGTAGTTTAACGGGCAAAACCTGTGCAGAAAAAAAGGGTTCATGTTTGTGGAACACACAGCAACTTTTTGAGGAGAATAGGGAGGCACAGAATGCAGGTTCAAGTCCTGCCCGCCTTACGCGAGTGAGGTAGCTTAAAAGAAAGAGCGCGAAAAAACGGTCATGTGCGTGACCGTAACGGCAAACTTTTTTCCAGTGGTAATGGCGAAGATGCCGGTTCAAATCCGGCCCTCACTCAGAAAAAAACAGAAGAGCAAACGAGAAAGAATGGAGTCCACAGATCCAGAAAAGGATGTATGGAGAAAACAGTGGAAGGAAAGGAGCGGCAGCGATGGATTTTGCAGAATGGATACGGGAGCAGGCGACAAAAACTTATACAGAAAATGGAGCAGCAGCACGGAACACAACCGGCGATGCGCGGCTGGATCTGTTTGCGACAATTGGATCCCTGCGCAGAGCGGATCCGGAAAGAATTGAGCTTCTGTTTGCGGAAGCATATCAGGCAGACCCGCTGTTCGCGTTGAAAATCCTGTTTTATGCGCGTGATATCCGGGAAGGTCTCGGCGAGAGACGTGTCTTTCGGATTCTACTACAGTATCTTGCCGAGTACCATCCGCAGGCAGTCATTGCCAACCTTGACCTGATTGGTGTTTTCGGCCGTTTTGACGACTGGTACTGCCTGATCGGAACTGGCGTTGAGGACGAGATGTGGAGTGCCATGAAGCAGCAGCTGGAAGCAGATCTGAAAAACTTCCAGGAGGGAAAAAGCGTTTCCCTGCTTGCTAAATGGATCAAAACGGCAGACTCTAAAAATACGGAGACGAGAAAACTCGGCATTCTGACGGCGCAGAAACTCGGCTATCCGGTTTACAACTTCAAAAGAATCGTCCGTTCCCTGCGGAAATATATCGGTGTGCTGGAAGTGAAAATGTCAGAAGGAAAGTGGGAGGAGATCGTTTACCCGGAGGTCTCCGGAAGAGCCATGATGATTTACAGGAACGCATTTCGAAAACATGATGAAAAGCGTTTTAACCAGTATCTGGCGAAGGCACTGGATGGAAAAGAAAAGATTCATGCGGAGACGCTGTACCCGTACGATCTCGTGGAAAAAGTTCTGTATGGACGTCAATGGAATCAGGTATTGGAGGCGCAGTGGAGGCAGCTGCCGGATTATGTGGCGCAGGAAACGAATGCAATTGTCATTGCAGATGTTTCCGGTTCCATGAGTGGAAGACCCTTGGCGACATCCATTGGTCTTGCTATTTACTTTGCAGAGCGGAACCGGGGCGCTTACCACAATCTTTTCATGACGTTCAGCCAGAAGCCGGAATTTGTTTCTCTGAGAGGGGAAACCCTGTTGCAGAAAATCAAATACGTCGAGCGTACGGAATGGGGGATGAATACTAATCTTCAGGCTGCATTTGAGCGGGTTCTGGAAACAGCGATGGATCACGATGTACCGCCGGAAGAAATGCCGAAAGCGCTGATCGTTGTATCTGACATGGAGATCGACAGATGCGGAGACCGCAATTGGATGTTTTATGATCATATGAAAGAAAAGTACGAGTATTGCGGCTACCAATTGCCGAATATTATTTTCTGGAATGTAGACAGCCGAAACGATATTTTCCATGCCGACAGTCGGAGAAAAGGTGTCCAGCTATACAGCGGCCAGTCGGTTACGACATTCCAGAATCTCCTGAACAATATTGACAGCACACCGGTCAAATCGATGGAAAAAGTGATTGAGAGCGAGCGGTACGCATGCGTCAGAACTGGAAATGCGGCATGAAAATGTTAAAGTTAGCAGTATGGATAGAAAGCTTTCAAAAGATGTAAAGCTGATATTGGAAAATAGAATGTAGAAGAATAAAGGAAAAGAGGACACTATGGCATCAAGCATGATTCACTTGGCAATTGTACAGGAGATGAGAAAGGAAGTCTCGTTTCGAGATATCAACCGCCTGTTTCTTGGGGTGATTCTGCCGGATGGGGCGGTGGCGGGAAATAGCCATTTAAAGAAGAAAATCTGCGAAAATACCAGATACACATACGATCTCGAATGTTTCCGCGACAGATACGGGAAATACATGAAGAAGGATGATTTATATCTCGGCTATTATCTTCATCTGATCCAGGATATGCTATATCGGAGATTTATGTATGGGGAGCATGGCTGGAATTCGAGCGTTCCTGGAAATGTAGAAAAACTGCATCGGGACTACGAGATATTAAATGAATACGTTTCGAAAAAATATGGCCTTTCCAAGGAAATGATCCAGGAGCTGGATCTTACAGAAGAGCCATTGGCACAGCTTGCTGAATTCGATGTGAAAGGTCTTATAAAAGAAGTCCGCGGGGAATTCGTCCAGAGAAAAGAAGAGAAATTGTCCATCCTTACCAGACAAATGGCCGACGAGTACATCGTACGCGCGACGGAATTCTGCGTGGAAGAGCTAAAGGCACTGTCCCAAGGGAAATCAGGTCTGGACAGTACTGTGTGGAGCTGGGAAAAACCAGAAAATATATCACATGAAAAATTAAACCAGAAGTTAAATGCAAAAATCGAAAATATGTAATATAGTATATACAGAACAAAGCACGGACATTCACAAAAAGAACAGAGACGTGCAGAAAGCAGGAATGCAGCAGACACATTTATGAGTGCAGACCGCAGGCATACAATGTGGGATGTATGAAGCCATGGATGAATTATGAACCAAGATCCCTGAAGGAAATCCTGAGCTTTAAAGAGACGGCAGAGACAGGAAAATAGCATCTCCACCGATGATAGAAAGCAAGTCAGAGTGGAACAGCATTTGATACACATCAGTATCCACAAAAAATGTGGCTGAAAATAAGGCGGTAGTTTAACCGAATCAAGTAAGTCCCCTGCTTCAATTGCGAAAAGCAATAAGCAGTGGGTGGGGACTTGCTTGTATCAGGAGTGGTATAAGCCACTCCTGATAAGCTGCGAAGCAGCTATTCGGTTATGAGCAAGTAGCGAAGCGGATTGCGAATATCCGCTTTGACCGGGCAAAACCTGTGCAGAAAAATGTTTCATGTTTGTGGAACGTACAGCAAATTTTTCGTAGAGGATAAGGCACAGAATGCAGGTTCAAGTCCTGCCCACCTTATGCGATTGAGATAGCTCAAAAGAAAGGAGCGGCAGCGATGGAACAGATCATCGAAAGCGAGCGGTATGCGTGTGTCAGAACAGGGATGTGGAAGAAAAGATGTAAAGTTGTGATTGGAAAACAGGATGTAGGAGAATAAAAGAAAAACGGACGCTGCGTTTCAAAGATGAAGCAGTGTCCGTTTTTTACTATATGTAAGATACTGGGGTCAAAAGGTCAAAAAGCCTTTTGCCCCAACATCTATTTAGGAAAAGTTGACAGTTGAAGAATTAAGCAAAATACTCTCCTGCCAGTTCCTTAAACGCCGGCAGTGCCCGCTCAATCTGTGCGGTGGTAACGCAATAAGCAATCCGCACGAATCCCGGTGCACCGAAGTCATCGCCGGGTACAAGAAGAAGTTCGTACTTTTTCGCTTTCTCACAGAACGCATACGCGTCCGGTTCCGGAGTTTTCATGAAGAGATAGAAAGCGCCGTCCGGGTGAACGCAGGTGAAGCCGTAGGCGGTTAATGAATCATACAGCAGATCGCGGTTTTTCTTGTAGACCGAAAGATCAGAAACCTGTCCTGCGCATTTGGCGATGACGTGTTGGATCAGGCTTGGTGCGCAGACGAAGCCGAGGGCGCGTCCGGCACCGCAGACGGCTGCGTAGATGGTTCTTGCATCATCGACCTCATCCGGAACGAGAACGTAGCCGATACGCTCGCCCGGCAGGGAGAGGGATTTGCTGTAGGAGTAGCAGACCAGCGTGTTTTTGTAATATTTTGTCAGATACGGAACTTCCACGTCTCCGTAGACAAGCTCGCGGTACGGTTCATCAACGATCAGATAAATCGGATGGCCGTATTCGGCAGATTTTGCTTCCAGAAAAGCAGCGAGCTTCTGAATGCTTTCTTCTGTGTAGACAACGCCGGACGGATTGTTCGGAGAATTGACGAAAACGCCTTTGGTGTGCGCTGTGACAGCGGCCGAGAGGCGGTCAAAGTCGATCTGGAACGTGGAAGAATCAGCCGGCGTTTCGATCATGGCTGCGCCTGCAGATTCGATGAAAACACGGTATTCCGGAAAGTACGGGGTAAATACGATATACTCGTCGCCCGGAACGGTTAAAGCGCCAAGGACGATGCGGAGCGAAGCGGCTGCACCGCAGGTCATGTAGAAGTTGTCGGCATGGAACGCGGTACCAAAGCGTTTGTTCAGGTCGGCTGCAACGGCGGCGCGGGTATCGGCATCGCCCTGCGCGGAGGTGTAGCCGAAGAGATAGTAATCGTCTTTGGAATCGAGCAGCTCCTTGATGGTCTCATGAACGGAGGCCGGAGCCGGGACGTTTGGATTTCCGATACTGAAATCAAAGACATTTTCGGAGCCGATCTCGGCAGCGCGTTTTTTACTGTATTCGAAAATCTCGCGGATTACCGATTTTTTTGTGCCGAGAGTTACCATTTTTTCTGAAATCATGTGTCAATCCTCCTGAAGTAAATTGTTTGCCGCTGTTTTAAATGAACTGTAAATATTATTCTTTTTTCTGCTTTTTCCTTATTTTAGCAGACAAAGACTGAATTGTAAATGCAGCATTTTCGGCTTCATGCGCCCGCAGGCTGAAAAGATGGCGGAGGCAGACCACGAGCGATACCAGCAGACTGCCGAGCCGCACGGACGGAAGAAAGCGGGAAATTTGTGCGGCGACGGCAAACCCGGAGAATGAAACGATCGAGCGCAGACTGTGTGGCTGGATAATGAGAATCAGCGAAAACGTCAGATAAAACGCCGCAAGAAGAAGCGCCGGCCGCAGATCCGGCAGGAGGCCGAGCAGCACGCCGAACGAGACAGAGATCGCCTTTCCGCCTTTCGCAGGCTGCAGAAATGGCCATGCGTGTCCGGCCACCGGGGCGAGCAGAATCAGGGCGAAAATCCAGGAACCCATCGAAACAGCGGAACTGTGCGCCGCCAGAAACACCGGCAGAAATCCCTTCCCGATATCGCACAGGACGCAGAGCAGTCCAATCCGCGGTCCAGCCACTGAAAAGGCGTTGAAGGCACCGGGATTCTGATCTTCATTCACAGTTCGGACATCCACGTGGCAGAAGTATTTTGGAATCAGGTACGAATACAGTACGCTGCCCGAGAGGTACCCGAAGAAACTATAAAACAGATAAGCAGTAAGCATCATAAGCAGTTACTCCGAAACTAATTTTTCCAAAAGGTGTGTAATTGACGTTCCCGCCTGCGGATGGCTGTTTTGATGCTGGGCATCGCGCATCGTGATCTGACGTGCATCATCGCAGGCAAGCGAAATACCGGCCTCTGCCAGCTCTTTCTGATGTGCGCCGGTCACGGACATTCCGCGTGAGACAAAAAAAGCACGGTTTTTTGTTTCGCAACCCGGAATCGGATCAGTGTGGACGAGCGGAACGCGCCGCACAGCGGCCTCGGTACTGCTTAATCCCCCGGGCTTTGTAAACAGCACATCGGCAGCGGCCATATATTCCGCAACGTGGCGTGTAAAACCGATGATATGTACATTTGGGTTCTTATGGAACTGCAGCCGGAGCGAACGCATCCGCTTTTTATTATTTCCGCAGATGATCACAGCCTGTTCGCCGTTTTCCAGCCGGGAAACGAGTTCATGTGCGAGCAGATGCACTTTGCCGAATCCCATACTGCCGCTCATGACGAGAAACAGCGGAGCATTCTCGGGAAGACCGAGATGGCGGCGCACATCCTCTTTGGATGCAGGGCGCGCAAATGCGGGCCGCACCGGAATACCGAGAGGAAGGAGTTTTTCTTCCGGGATACCGCAGGATGCAAACTCCGGGATCAGATCCTTGTGCGGAACCACATAGTAATCGCAGTTCGTCTCTTCCCAGAACGGAATGCACGCGTAATCGGTGGCAACGGCAACGCAGGGAATCGTCAGCCGTCCTTTCTGTTTCATCCAGGTCAGTGTTTCCGCCGGATAAAGATGTGTGGTGACAACGGCATTAAAATGGTTTTGATCAATATAATCTGCAAGCGCATTTCCAAGCCGCGCATTTGCATAGTAAACGGGGGATTTCCAGGGAAATTTCCGTACCAGCTCACCAAGCTGATAGAGTGCGCCGAAGCCGGCCGGAAAAACGGAGACGAGCTTCACATAAGCTCCGCCGACCAGGGCGGAGGTATGCTTTCGCCCGAGGCTCATCAGATCCAGAACCTCGGCTTCGTGGTGATAAAAATTCAGACTTTCTTTTAATGCAGAGGCCGCAGCATTGTGGCCACCGCCAGTATTGCAGGATAAAATCAGTACCTTCATAAGAAAACTCCATTCTTTTGTTGTATCCCGAAGAGAACCTGAAAAAGGGGATGCCGATGTTTTGTTTTCAGACACGCTTTAGTATAGAACGCTGTTATTTTTCGGACAATCCACAAAATGAGAAAAGTGTCTGATATAACAGAAAAGCGACAGGCAGCAGAAACACCGGGGAGACGCAGACGGAGCATTCACCTACGGATCAAGATATTGAGAGAAAGGAAAGAAACGACGGATGCCTGAAAAATTGGCAAAATAGAATAAAATCGAAAGAAAAAGAAACGAAAAACAGGATAAAATGCTGAAAAATCAATTGACATCCACTCCAAAACTTCGTATCATAAAGACAGAATGGGGCGCGTTCGGAAAGCAATCTGCGCACCGGAAAATACAGGAGGTAAGCTTAAAATGGGTAAATGGCAGAGAAGTCTTTACCAGCCGGTTCTGCCGCTGGGAAAAGACGGAAAAAGGGTAACAGGAAGCGCGGAACATATCGCACTTTCCAGAAAAGCAGCAGGCGAGGGTATGGTTCTGGTGAAAAACGAGAACGAGACATTGCCGCTCGCAAAAGGCACAAAAGTAGCTTTATTTGGAAAAGGAACGATTGATTACGTAAAAGGCGGCGGCGGAAGCGGTGACGTTACCGTTGCGTATATCCGCAACTTCTACGAAGGCATGAAGATCAAAGAGGCCGAGGGGGAGGTTTCTCTGTTCCATGAGCTGCCGGAATTCTATGAGAAAAATGTAAAAGAACAGTATGCTGCAGGCGCTGTACCAGGCATGACAAGAGAGCCGGAAGTACCGGACGAGCTGGTAACAAAAGCAAAAGCATTTACCGATACCGCAATCATCACCATCTGCCGTTTCTCCGGCGAGGGCTGGGACCGCAAATGCCAGATCAACGATGAAGGCTATGAGTTGTTTGAGGATGAGAAAAAACAGATCGAGCTGAGCGCCAGCATCTTCGAAAACGGCGACTTCTGCCTGACAAACGGCGAAGCAGCCATGGTAGAAAAAGTAAAAGCAAACTTTAAAAATGTCATCGTTGTCATGAACGTCGGCGGTATGGTTGATACCAGCTGGTTCAAAGACTGCAAAGAGATTCCGGCGGTGCTGATGGCATGGCAGGGCGGCATGGAAGGCGGCCTCGCGGCAGCGGACGTTGTAACAGGCGACGTCAACCCATCCGGTAAACTGGTTGATACCTACGCAGCAACCCTAGAGGATTATCCATCCACCGAGAACTTCCATAAATCCGTTTATTACGTGGATTACAACGAGGATATCTACGTTGGTTACCGTTATTTCGAGACGATTCCGGGCGCAGCGGAGAAGGTCAATTATCCGTTCGGCTTCGGTCTTTCCTACACCAGCTTTGAGACAGAAGTTCTGGGGGCAGAAGAGAAGGATGGAAAGATTGTTGTAAAAGCAGCTGTTACCAACACCGGAAAACGTGCCGGAAAAGAAGTTGTACAGCTCTACTATGGCGCACCGCAGGGCAAGCTTGGCAAGCCGGCCAAAGAGCTCGGCGCTTACCGGAAAACAAGACTGCTGCAGCCAGGCGAGACACAGAGAGTCGTTCTTTCCTTTACAGTGGAAGATATGGCATCTTTTGATGACCTTGGAAAGGTTGCAAAATCTGCCTATGTTCTTGAGGCAGGAAGCTACGTCTTCTACGTTGGAAACAATGTAAGAGATGCGAAGAAACTGGACTTCACCTACGATCTGGCAGAGGCAAAAGTGACTGCACAGTACACCAGCCTTGCCGCTCCGCATAAGCTGGAAAAACGTCTCCTTGCGGATGGAACCTACGAAGCGCTTCCGACCGATAACGGCCCTGTCGAGGAAGAAGGACTGGAGCGTCAGGATAAGCTGACTCTGGAAGGCTTCCTCCCGGCAGTCAAAGCACAGGAGAGAAAGAGCTTTGGCGAGCTTATGGAAGCAGCAAAGACGAATCCGAACCTGATGAATGTGGTCGAAGGAAAAGAAACGCTCGACGAGTTTGTAGATAAGCTTCCGACAGAAGCACTCATTCATCTGCTCGGCGGTCAGCCGAACACAGGAGTTGCCAACACGTTTGGCATGGGAAATCTGCCTGAGTACGGCATCCCGAATATCATGACCGCAGACGGACCGGCAGGCCTTCGCATTCAGCCGCAGTGTGGCGTCAACACGACCGCATGGCCGTGTGCAACATTGCTTGCCTGCACCTGGGATCCGGAGCTGATCGAAGAGATCGGTAAAGCCGGCGGAGAGGAAGTCAAAGAAAACAACATCGGCATCTGGCTGACCCCGGCTGTCAACATTCACAGAAGCCCGCTCTGCGGAAGAAACTTCGAGTATTATTCCGAGGATCCGCTTGTGGCCGGAAAATCCGGTGCGGCAATGGTACGCGGTATGCAGTCCGAGCACATCGGGGCAAGTGTGAAACACTTCTGTTGCAACAACAAAGAAACAAACCGAAAAGACAGCGATTCCCGCGTTTCCGAGCGTGCGCTGCGTGAGATTTACCTGAAAGCCTTCGAGATCATCGTAAAAGAGGCAGATCCATACACAATCATGTCGTCCTACAATCTGATCAACGGCGTTCAGGCATCTGAGAACAAGGATCTTTTGACCGGTATTCTGCGCGGTGAGTGGGACTTTAAGGGAATGGTAACGACCGACTGGTGGACACACGGCGAGCATTACCGCGAGACAAAAGCCGGAAATGATATCAAAATGGCAAACGGATACGAGGAGCGCGTACAGGAGGCATTTGAGAAGGGATACATCACCCGCGACGAAATCGCTCTTTGTGCAAAACGAATCCTGACCATGATTCTTCGCATGGACTGATGTGGATGCATGTGAATAAATAAAGAAAAGTGTGGATAACGCATAAAAAAATCGTATGCTGTTGTGGAAAAAGCAACAGCATACGATTTTTTTACTTACACGGCAATGATCTAAGATCCGTATTTTAACAGGACCCTGGCAACCGCAGCTCACGAAAAGTCTTTTGCAGAAACGCTCCGGGAAAGAAACCTGTTTTCAGGCAGTAGCCTTCTGTAGCTCTGCCATGATCTTAAATTCCCGCACGACCATAACGATGCTGACTGATGCGGCTGCAAGGTCTGCAATCGGTGCAGTGTACATCACGCCGTCAATGCCGAAGAGATACGGAAAAATCAGCAGCAGCGGAAGCAGGAAAATAATCTGTCTCGTCAGCGAAAGAAAAATACCCTTCTTCGGTGCTCCGATTGAGGTAAAGAAGTTTGAGCTGACCGGCTGGATACCGTTCAGGAATGTGAAAAACAGGAAAATGCGGAAGTACCGCTCTGCAAAATGCAGGTACTCTTCTGAACCGGAACCAAAAATGCCGATAATCTGGCGCGGAAAGAGCTGGAAGCAGAGGAAGGCGACGATGGAAATGGCAGTCGCCGCAAAAACTGCTTTTTTATAAGCGTCCTTCACGCGGTCATATTTCTGTGCACCGAAGTTGAAGCTGACAATCGGCTGAAGTCCCTGGGAAATGCCGATGACAAAGGAGAAGAACAGCATATTCACCTTTGAAATAATACCGGCGCATGCAAGCGGAATGTCGCTTCCATAGACGGAATTGGAGCCGTAGTAGGTCAGTGTGTTGTTCATAACGATCTGAACAACCATCATTGCCACCTGATTGAATGCCGGAGTTGCACCAAGCGCAGCAATCCGTGCCCAGCAGGCCATTTTCGGTTTCAGATCGGAAAGAGAAAGCGGCAGCGTTTTAAAACCGCGCAGATAGAAGACAACGAGCGCGAACGATAAAATCTGTCCGGTGATCGTGGCGAGCGCTGCACCTGCCATGCCCATGTGGAAAACGAAGATGAACAGCGGGTCGAGAATCGTGTTGACGATCGCGCCGATCAGGTTACACAGCATGGAAAATTTCGGGCTGCCATCCGCGCGGATCAGGTTGGAGCCGCCGATTGTGATGATCAGAAACGGGAATCCGATGGAGGTAATTCTGGTGTAAGTACAGGCATAATCAATGACATCCGGCGTTGCACCAAAGAGAAGCATCATCGGACGCAGAAAAAGCTGAACGGCAACGCAGAGGATCACACCGAGGATTGCCAGAATGGAGATGGCATTTCCAACATAGGATTTCGCGTGCTCCGGATCCTTTCTGCCCATGCAGAGATTGAAATTTGCAGCACCGCCGATGCCGCAGAGCAGACCGATGGATGTGCAGACCATGCTGAGTGGGAACGCTACGTTGGTCGCTGCGTTTCCGAGCACGCCGATGCTGTGACCGATAAAGAGCTGGTCTACCATGTTATAGAGGGCGCTGACGAGCATCGCGATGACGCTCGGAATCGCAAAACGCCGCAAAAGAGAGCTGACCGGTTCCGAGCCGAGAGGATTTTCGGAAGGTTTCATAGAGGGTATCTCCTTTCAAATGGAATAAAAATTCATCGTTTGTATCGGGTGAACATTCACGGAAAAACTCCGAGACTATACAGTATACCATAGAAAGAAAACAGAAAACAAGAGGGTGACCGTTATTTTCAGGAAGTGTAACAGAATCGTAGCAGAACACTCTGTGTTTTTAAAAAAAGGGATTGACAAAAATAAAATATTAACCTATATTGAAACAAGGTTAACAATTCAAAAGCAGAAAGAATTGGATACAAGAACCTGCGAGGAGGATTTACATTCATGAAAAAATCAAAACTTACCACAAAACAGATTGTACTGACCGGCATGATGACGGCAGTGCTTGCGGTACTGTCCATTGTGACGATTCCGCTTCCGACCGGCGTTCCGGTGACGCTGCAGACCTTTGCAATGGCATTTTGCGGCTACGTGCTTGGCTGGAAATTGGGAGGTGCATCGTCCGCTCTTTATCTGATCCTCGGCGCGATCGGCGTTCCGGTTTATGCCGGCATGAGCGGTGGATTCGGCGCTCTTCTCGGACCGGCCGGCGGCTTTATTTTCGGATTTATTCCGATGGCAATGCTCTGCGGTGCCGGAATTAAAAAAGGCTTCCCGGGCAAACCATTCGTTCTTGGAATCGCAGGTCTTGCGGTATGTCACGCATTCGGTGTGGTACAGTTTTCCATTGTAACAGGAAACACGATCCCGGCTTCGTTCCTTGCAGTTTCCGTTCCGTACATCGTAAAAGATGTGATTTCCGTTGTAGTAGCTGAAATTCTCGGTGTAGCCGTTCGAAAAGCACTGTCAGCAGCTCATGTAATGAACTACGGAACCGCAGCATAATCACAGAGCGTTTCTGAAAAACCAAAAGATAAAAACAAGAGACAGGCATCCTGACAATCTGCCAGGTGTCTGTCTTTTTCTGTTTTGTCAAGCGGATATTCGCAATCCGCTTCGCTACTTGCCTGATTCGGTTAAAGTATTCCGCAGCAGCAGCGGTTATTTGAAAACGTGCAAAATGCATTTCATACAGTTTCAAAATTTTAATGAATTCCTAAGAAAGAGGCAAGAAGGCGTTAAGGGAGATATGGTAGGATAGAAAGCAGGAAAGAACAACAAAGGGGTTTGAAACCATGAGAAAAAGAACACGAAAACACCGGGGAACGGCGGGAAAAATGGTTGGAGGTTTTCTGGCATTTTTCTGCCTGATCCTGCTGACGGCCGGAATGTTCTGGGCAATCCAGGGATATGTTTCCTATCAGAAGGCAGTGAAGGAAAAGCCGCTCGCGCAGGCAGTAGAGGAAGCCAGAAGCGGAGCACAGTGGGCTTCTCTTGAACAGGTGCCGGATCTGTACAAAAAAGCGGTGCTTGCTGTTGAGGATCATCGGTATTACACACATCACGGGATAGACTGGATCAGCATGGCGCGGGCCGTTGTACATGATATCCGCGTGATGAAACCGGAGCAGGGAGGCAGTACCATCACACAGCAGCTGGTAAAAAACATGTATTACGATCAGAATAAGACATTTGCCAGGAAAGCGGCAGAGGCGTGGACAGCACTCTATGTGGAACGACAGCTCTCAAAGGAAGAAATTCTGGAGCTGTACATCAACACTATTTATTTCGGGGATGGCTACTATGGACTGAAAGAAGCATCGCTTGGCTACTTCGGGAAAGAACCGCAGGAGCTGACCGACAGCGAAGCCGTTCTCCTCGCCGGAATCCCGAATGCACCGTCCGCCTACGCACCGTCGCGCCACGCGGATCTGGCGCTGCAGCGGGAAAAGCAGGTGCTGGCGGCAATGGTAAAATATGGATACCTGGAACAAAGTGAGACGGACAGCCTGCTGTGGGATGCGGCAGCCGATCCGGTTCTGGCACGATAGAAAGAAAAGTGAGGAAAAAAGAATGGGAAAACTGATCAGACTGGGGGCAACAGCGCTGTCCATGATTGGAATTTTGGTGATGATTCTCTGTGTGCAGGCGGCGATTTTATTTGTGAGACTGTGCATCCGAAGAAAGCAGAAAAAAATTGAGCTGAAATAAGAGAAGGAAAAATGTGAGCAGAATTGCCGGAAGAAAAACGGTGGTTCTGCTCGCGTTTTTTTCTGTGAGCAATCCGATTGCGTTTCCGCCGGGAAAAAGGTATAATGAAAAACAGGCAAAAAAATGGTAAAACAGACAGCTTTTGAGGAAAAATAAATGGAACAGAAAGACAGCGCAGAACGGATTTTAAAACAGATTCCCTATGAGATCGTGTATTCCGCCCGTAAAACGCTCGCCGTCCAGGTCAAAGCGGATGGAAGCGTGGTGGTGCGCGCACCGAAACGGATGACAAAATACAAAATCGAAGCATTCTTAAAAGAAAAACAGGATTGGATTCACACACACCGGGAAAAAGCGTTGGCGGCCGCAGAGCAGAAAGCAGCGAACCGTCTGACGGAAGCAGAACGAAAAGCGGCGGTTAAACGTGCGGCGCAGATGCTGGCGGAAAAGACGGCACGTTTTGCAAAAGAGATGGGCGTAACGTATGGCAGAATCACAATTCGTGAGCAGAAAACCCGCTGGGGCAGCTGCAGCAGCGCCGGAAACCTGAACTACAACTGGAAGCTGGTGCTGATGCCGGAGCACGTGATGGATTACGTCGTTATCCACGAGCTGGCGCACCGGAAAGAGATGAACCATTCCGCGCGGTTTTACGCGGTGGTGGCACAGCAGATGCCCGATTACAAAGTGTGGCAGAGCTGGCTGAAGGAGCATGGAAGAGAGTACTGAAAAAGAGAGGCAAAACAAATGATACTGACCGAAGAAAAAACATATATCATCAATGTAACGGAAGTCGATACCGACGCAGAGCTCGGTTTAAATAAGAAAGATATTATGATCAAATACACGAATCTGGAGCTGTTGCATGCGGTTCTTGCAAGCACGATGCCGTACGGCCGTCTGTCGGTGCGCTACCGCGGAAAACGGAAGGCGGAGCTGCAGTCACGGATTGCGATGGTGGAGAGTGTGCTCGAAACACGCGGCGACCAGCTGGCAAAAGCGGAGCAGATTATGTATCTCGACACGGCGGAGCGCAGTGCAATCTGTCATTATCTCGGCATCATCTACACGCGGCTGATTGCGCAGAAGCTGTACGGAATTGACTGTATGGTACCGCTGAACCTGATCGAGCAGCCGGGGGAGAAAAAATTTGTAAAATACAACGGTGCATACCGCCAGGATCTGATCGGATACGGAAAGCAGAACGCATGGAGCGTCTGGGAGCCGGTCGGCAGGAGCGAGAACAGCCAGGCGGCCTTTGGAAACGGATGCCGGGCGGCGTCGGAGATCGAGAAGATCAATGAAAATCCGCTGGCGAAGAGCGCGGCGTGCATGACGTATTACGAGAGAGGCTATCTGAATGCCGTTGTAAAAGAGCCGGAGCGGACCGGGGACGGGACACTTTGGTTTCCAGAGGAGAATTATTTCAAAGCATATTATCAGCCGCTTTTCGAGCTGTTTGCGGACGAACAGCCGGGTGAGCTGTACGGAAGCAGCGGCGGCTTTGAACTGGAGCTGACTCTGCCGTGGACGGAGGAAGGAAAACGCGGCTTCCGCCATCTGCAGATCGGAACGGATCAGGTGACGATTGCATTGATGCGGGAAGGGAAGTACGATCAGATCTTAAAGCGGATGGAAAACGTTTTGGATTTATCAAAAGAGTGCAGATTCTGCGGGGAAGATGGCATCTGGGTAGGCGCAGAGTAAAGGTCATCGGAAGTGCCGAAGCTGCCGGGGATGATGGTACACAGATTCTGTGTGGGAAAAGCGAAAAAGAAAGGACAAGAGCAATGGCAAAAGAAATGGAAACTCCAAAGGACGAAGGGCTGCAGGGGAATGAAACGATAGAGGAAGCAATTCTGGGACTGCAAAAGGAGCCGACGCCGGAACTGCTGGCACATGTGCTGACGGTAATCCGCCGCAGAATGAAAGAGGGCGGACAGGCGATTCTTTCCGTGGAACCGCCATCCGGCGACGATCAGATCCGGATCGGAACGGTAAAGAGCGCAGACGGAAAAGTCTGGTGGGCCGCGTTTACGAGCTTTGATGAGGAATTAAAGGGCGCCGGCAGCGTGAAATCTACGTTTCTCGTGAGTCTGGAACAGCTGATCCACATGGCATCCGAAACAAAGGAGATTAGCGGTGTGATTTTCAATCCGTGGAACCGCACGATCATGCTGGATCATACGCTGCTTTCGATTATCATCGGGGAAGAGAACGCAGGACATTGATATCATATTTCAATTGGCCAGATTACGATGCTGCTCACAATCAACTTCGATTACGGATTGCGTGGGTGATGATGCTGAGAGAAAAAAAGAAAATAGCATAAAATAGCGGAAGGTGGATCTAAGGTACAAAGCACAGGAGGGAAAGATATGGGGTATCGAAAGGTGTATCGCACGGTAGATGAACAGACTACAAAAAAGATGGTAAAGATGCTGCAGCGTCATGGAATCACGGCTTATGGAAAAAGCGAAGGAGCCGGAGAAATTCTGCAGATTACAACGGGAATACCGTATCAGGGACGCGTTGTTTATGTGAAGGAAGAACAGGCAGAGGAGGCAAAAAAACGGATTGCCGACTGGGAGAAAAAAGGGGAATTTCCTGAGCCGCTCCGAACACAGTCCCATACGCCAAAAGCAAGAATTGCAGCTCTGATCTGGGTTATTATTATTGTTATGGGGATTTTATTCAACATAGGGTTCAGTATGTTCCGGTGAACAAAAGGGAGGGTTTACAAAATGGAAGGTTTTCAGGTAACAGAAATCGGAGAAAAAATTTACTGTATTCTTGATGCGGGAAATTCGTCGTTCTATGTGGTAGAAGGAGAAGAGAAAGCGGCTGTGATTGATACCGGCATCACAGCAGGCGCAAAGATTCTGCCGGTGATAAGGGAGCTGACAGATAAGCCTCTGCTGCTGGTTATCACGCATGCGCACCCGGATCACATGTATCACATCGATGAGTTCGACGAAGTTTACATGTGCCACGAGGAAAAGAAGATGGACCCGGAGACGCTCACGATGCTGACGGCGGGAAAACTAAAACCGTGGGAAGAGATTCATGATATCCGTACGGATTCGGTCATTTCGCTCGGCGGCACAGAGCTGGCCGTCTGTCAGACACCGGGCCATACGCCGGGCAGCGTCGTTGTGCTTGAGACGAAACAGAATTACCTGTTCACCGGAGATGCGATCGGAAGCGGCTGCGGTGTCTGGATGCAGGTGCCGGGCGGAACGAGCCTGGAAGAGTATTACGACGGGCTGGTCGGACTGATGGTGTGGCTTGTGAAGAGGGGCGGCCGCATGAAATTCTTCGGCGGTCATCACACGCAGGTGTTTGAATCGACGGCGCATCCGGTTTACAATCCGCTCAGCCTCGGCGTTCTCGCAGATCTCATCGACCTTGTGGATCAGGTGATCCACGGCGAAAACCTGGGACGGCCAAGCAATGCGAAGCCGTTTTCGAAAGAACAGGTCCGCTACGCGTCGTACGGCCGCGCAGAAATGCAGTACTGTGCATCGCGGATTCACCGAAAATAAGCGCGTGAAATCTTAAAACTTCCATAAGAAGAAAGGTTTTTGCCCGCGGCGGCTTGACAAAATAAAAAAACGCGATTATGATAAATGCAGTTTCTATTCCAACAGAAAAAGAAAAGGTTATGAGGAAGAGGAGTACATGGCAGGCCCCAAAAGAGAGGACGGTTCACCGGCTGAAAGGCTGTCCGGGAAGGTGGTCATGGAAGGTAGCTTCTGAACCGGAGAGCTGAAAAGCACAGAAGATGTGATGATTAGGTTCTCACGCATGAGTCACGTTACAGACTCCGAAACGAGATACAAATTAAGGTGGTACCGCGGAATTTTCGCCCTTTGCATGCATGTTATGTGTATGTGAAGGGCGTTTTTGATTTAAGACAAGCCTCTGCGGGAATAAATACCACAATACACCAAACATAAAAGGAGGATCTCATGAGCAAAGAACTCGCAAAGACCTACGATCCGAAAGGACTCGAGGACAGACTGTATCAGAAATGGCTGGATAAAGGATATTTCCACGCCACTGTAAACCCGAACAAAAAACCGTTTACCATTATGATGCCGCCTCCGAACGTAACCGGACAGCTTCACATGGGCCATGCACTCGACAACACCATGCAGGATATTCTCTGCCGTTTCAAACGGATGGAGGGATATGAAGTCCTCTGGCAGCCGGGAACCGACCATGCGGCGATTGCAACCGAGGTAAAGGTTACCAATATGCTCAAAGAGCAGGGCATCGACAAAGATGAAATCGGACGCGAAAAATTCCTGGAGCACTGCTGGGAGTGGAAGAAAGAGTACGGCGGGCGCATCAACAGCCAGTTAAGAAAGATCGGCTCCTCCGCAGACTGGGAGAGAGAACGCTTCACCATGGACGAGGGATGCTCCAAAGCCGTAGAAGAAGTATTCTGCCGTCTGTATGAAAAAGGATGGATCTACAAAGGAAGCCGCATCATCAACTGGTGCCCGGTATGCCAGACTTCCATCTCCGATGCAGAGGTTGAATATCAGGAGCAGGCAGGCCACTTCTGGCACATCAACTACCCGGTAGTTGGAGAAGAAGGCCGCTTCGTAGAAATCGCAACGACCCGTCCGGAGACTCTGCTCGGCGATACTGCCGTAGCTGTCAATCCGGACGTAGCGGTC